>JGI10211J14876_10000627_pt1 | contig 15176 bp, 14 predicted proteins | sample Etolagsediment_FD_14876 | JGI IMG/M metagenome (IMG submission 14876)
TTACGTTTCATATGCAGACCAAAATTCAAAGATTGATAAGCACGCGGGTGAAAGTGTTGCATAAAATCTAAGATTTCAGCATCTTTACCTTTGGTATCTTTTGGATCAAAGTCTGATTGAGCTAAATTGGTGAAACGATAGAGTTGCTGAGAGGATAGTTTTTGCATAAATGTGTCTTAACTTCTTGTATTTGTTTTGCCTTAAGTTTAAGGCGATTTTGACGGATGAAATTTAATTATCACTATAACAAAAAAGCCCACAACACAGTGTGGGCTTTTTAAGACAAAATAATTTAAATAAGATTAAATTATATTAATAATCATCACGCGGTGGATTGGCATGAATTTTATGGAAGGTTAAATCCGCTCCCTCATATTGCTCATCTTCAGTCATTCTAATAGAAGATATTTTATTCACAATCAAATAAACAATATAACCACCAAAGAAGGCAACCGAAATACCAATACCAACACCAATTAACTGGGAAATAATTGATACTCCACCTAAACCGCCAAGCGCTTCAGAACCGAAAATACCTGCTGCGATAGCACCCCAAACACCCACTAATCCATGTAAAGGCCAAACACCTAAAACATCATCAATTTTTAGTGTTTTCTGAGTCCAGGTAAAGGCCTTAACAAATAGAGCCCCAGCAACTAAACCAATGACTAAAGCACCTAATGGGCTAACAACATCAGAACCCGCACAAATTGCTACCAGGCCTGCTAAAGGTCCGTTATGTACAAAACCTGGATCTTTATTACCAATAAATGTCGCGGCTAAAATACCACCAACCATGGCCATCAATGAGTTCATTGCCACTAAACCTTGAATCCCTTCAATTGCTTGAGCTGACATGACGTTGAAGCCAAACCAACCAACAGAAAGAATCCATGCACCCAATGCAAGAAATGGAATGCTTGAAGGTGGATGAACGTGACGAATTTTGCCTTCCTTGTCATAACGGTTATGGCGCGCACCTAAAACCAGGATAGCTGCCAGGGCAATCCAGCCACCAACACCATGCACAACAATCGATCCTGCAAAGTCATGGAAACCAGCACCAAAGCTCTCTTCTAACCAGCCTTGTAAACCCAAATTACCATTCCAAGCAATACCTTCAAAGAATGGATAAATAAAGGCAACAATTAAAAAGGTTGACAGTAAAACGGGATAAAAACGAGCACGTTCAGCAATACCACCAGACACAATCGCAGGAATCGCTGCCGCAAACGTCATCAAGAAGAAAAACTTCACCAACTCATACCCTGACTTTTCAGTCATTGCCTGAGTTAATTGTCCATCCACGTTAAAGCCTAAAAATACCCCATAGGCAACACCGTAACCAATAAAGAAGTAAGCAACGGTTGAAACACCTAAATCACTCATAATTTTAACCAAGGCATTTACCTGGTTCTTATGTTGTACCGTACCCACTTCTAAAAATGCAAAACCCGCATGCATAAACAAGACTAAAATTGCACCTAATAGGATAAACAATACATCCAAACTTGTTGTTAGCTGTTCCATCTGACTCCTTATTGAGCTTTGAGCTAATTATTAATTTTGACAATCTGACCGTCTAAATGCGGTCTAAACTTTAAAATAGACTAAAATCTAATTTAAATAACGTCCAAATTGTACCAAAATTGAAAATATGATTATAGAAAAAAAGCCTATAAAAACACCTTTAACCCCTATAAAATCAAGCCTATTTGATAAATACCAAGTTAAAGTTTGGATTAAACGAGACGATTTAAACCATCCTACGGTTCAGGGAAATAAGTGGCATAAACTTAAAAATAATCTTCTGCATGCTAAAAAACAGGGGAAAGACACTCTAATTACCTTTGGAGGTGCATTCTCTAATCATATTGCTGCTACAGCCGCCGCCGCAAAGGCAGAAGGATTTCAGAGTATCGGAATTATCAGAGGCGATGAACTAGAAAACCAACCAGACAAATGGAGCGATACACTTAAAACCGCTTTTAATAATGGCATGCAATTCAAATTCATCAGTCGCCAAGCTTATCGCCAAAAAGAAGATGCCAGCTTCTTATCTAGTCTACAAGATCAACATCCCTCCGCCTTTATTATTCCTGAAGGTGGCAGTAACCAATATGCTGTTTTAGGCTTTGAGGACTTAGTCAACGAAATGAATGAACAGTGCCCTGACTGGACACACATTTATTGTGCTGTTGGAACGGGAGGAACCCTTGCTGGTCTCATTCACTTTTCGCAGATTACTCAAACAAAAGACAACCCTCTAAACCTCTCTTCACCCAAAAGAATTATCGGTGTGCCTGTCTTAAAACAAGGTGAATATTTAGTCTCTCAAATTCAAGGTTTGTTACAACAATCGGAACACATTCAAGATAAACAAAACCACGATAAAATTAATACCAATTGGAAGCTTCTCAATCAATACCACGATGGAGGCTATGCCAAACAATCAATTGATGGCAAAAAATTTCAGCGCAATTTTGAAAAAGAATTCTCCATTTTATTAGACCCTGTTTACACTTCAAAAATGGTTTACGCATTTTTTGATCAATTAAAAACAGGTAAAATCCCCAAAAACTCAAACATTATTTTATTGCACACAGGAGGGTTACAAGGCAGAACAAAATAACAAATAGAATATAAATAACATTAAATAACCACCTTAATAAACTGATTTATCTATAAAAATAACAACTACTAATGATTGTAGTTTTCTTAAAGTATTTTATTAACTTTTGAACACCCCTAAAAATCTCAACACAAAAAGCAACTCCTGTCTCTTTAACAATTTAATACGTCATCTATTAGCACGAGCTCATAAATTTTTTTTGGTATGATTCATATATAAATTTGAATAAGATTTATCTGTACTTGGTATAAATTAATTCTATAATAGACAAAAATTTACTAATGGATGTAACGCGTATGAACATTACCATTCTAGGCACAGGATTTGCCGCTTTAACCGCTATTAAACAAACTCGAAAATCTTCTCCTAATGCAAACATTACGGTGATTGCTCCTAACGAATCTTTTGTATATTACCCAAGCTTAATTTGGGTTCCATCAGGCATTCGTAAAGGAGATGATTTACGCATCAACTTACATAACTTCTTCAATCGTCAGAAAGTTCAGTTTATTCAAGCTTCAGTTGAAAACATTACTAATGGCGGCCGTACTGTTGTGACAAGCGATGGTGAATATGAAAATGATGGGTTAATTATTGCAACGGGTGGTCGCTTTATCAAAAAACTGCCTGGTATAGAACATGCCATTACACCTTGTGAAGGTATTGATGCGGCTAATAGAATTAAAGAACGTCTAGATGGCATGACGGGTGGAACCATCGCTATCGGGTTTGGAGGTAATCCAAATGAACCATCTGCGATGCGTGGAGGACCAATGTTTGAATTCCTTTTTGGAATAGACAACCTTTTACGCCGTCAAGGCCGCCGTGATAAATTCAAAATTATCTTTTTTAACCCAGCTCCCCAACCAGGTAAACGTCTTGGGCCAAAAGTTCCAGGTAATTTAGTTAAGATGATGGCCAAAAAAGATATCGAAACACACCTTGGTAACAAAATGGTTGGTTTTGAAGCCAACAAGGTTAAAACCGAAGGTGGTGAGTTTGATGCCGATTTAATCTTGTTCATGCCTGGAATGACAGGACCAGCTTGGTTACCAAATTCAGAGCTACCAAAATCTTCAGGTGGAATGATTGTTGCGGACATGCACGCAAAAGTAGAAGGTTATGAGAATGTTTATGTCGCTGGTGACGCTGGAAGTTTCCCTGGCCCAGAATGGCAAGCTAAGCAAGCTCATGCAGCAGATCTACAAGCTACTGCGGCTGCAAAAAATCTAGTTAAATCTCTAAATGGTCAAACAGACTTTGAAGAGTTTAAACATGAACTCATCTGTATTGTAGATACGCTTTCTCACGGAATTTTAATTAAGCGCACAGACAAAGGCACAACGTTACTGCCTCCTTGCCGTTTACTGCATTTTGCTAAACGTGCATTTGAATGGAATTACCTACGCCAATATCGTTAAACCAATCTTTACAGGCCTGAAATTTAAAATTACCAGGCCTGGTAAGTTCATTTTTTACCCACTTTTATTGCTAAGGACAACACATGCAACAAAAAATCTTTAAAGAAAAATACCCAATTTTTGCTCTTGAATTCACTAAAGCAGAATCTAAATTTGATAGCGTGCCAGCTATCTTAGATTTTCTACACGCTCAAGTTGAAGCACACCCAAAAGCCGTTAATATTGCGCGTTTTGACCACTTTAGCCACACAAAAAGCATTGATGGTGAAATAGGCGAAGGTATTGAAGATGCTCAAAACCTTATTCTTTGTTTTGGAATGCAGTTACCTTCTGCTGATCCAGTTGCGGTTCGTCCACGTTCGATTGGTGTAACCGATATGGGTGATCGTTTTATCGTTAACTTTATGGAAGCACCTAATCCAATCGCTAACGACACAATGGAAGCTTGGGTTAAGCAACTTGTAAAATAAGTATATAAGTTCAATCCAACCCATGCTAAAGCCTCAATCAAAATCATTGTTTGGGGCTTTTTTTAATCTCAACAAATCACACTCAATACTTCTTCAAGTGCTATTCACTTTCAAAACACCCTACATATCCAGTAAACTAGAAACAATTCGTTAGACTTATCAAACACCAGGTCAGATTCACCTGTTCTGACACGAGCCAAAATTGGGATTTACATGTTCAAATCAAAAACAATAAATACGTTTAACAAAAACACCCTTTTAGCAATTGTAATGTTCGCTTTTACGCTGTTTTCAGCACAGCTCTATGCAACAGAAACAACAAACAACATCACAGCGCAAAATCCAGAACTAGAACTGCATTCCGCCCTAGTTTTAAAAGCCCTACAAGTGGATTTTTACAATGTTCGCTGTAGAGGTATCAGCGTGGCTAAAAACTTCAATAAAGTTAATCGACTTTACATCACTAAATACAGTCTAACAGCCAATAATTTTATTAAAAACTTTATCAACCTCGATGTGCGTGCCGAAAAGCAAATTCAAGAAATTGACTTTAAGAAAAACCTTAATCAACTCGGTGGTTGCAGCAAAGCCAAAGAACAAGGTTGGATAAAACAGATTCACGACGAATTTAACAATCTCTATCAACAAGCAGAACAATCCACTTGGTTTCCAGAAGAGAACTAAGCTACTAGGCCTGATAGTTCATTTTTCAGTCTTTGACACTTACCAGAACCTAGTTCAATTCATAACTAATCGCATTCACAAACCAAGTTTTTTTTCCCGTTGGTATATTTACAATCACTTCGTCATCTACTACTTTGCCAATGCAGGCTCTGGCCATGGGTGAATCAATGGAGATGTAGTCTTTTGCGCCGTAAATTTCTTCTGGGCCTACAATTCTGATTTCAAGGGTGTTGCCCTCTTCATCTTCTAGCTCTACCCAGGCACCAAAAAAAACCTTACCGTCTTGTTGTGGATGGTATTCAACGATTTTAATCTCTTCTAACAGTTTTCTTAAAAACCTTACTCTGCGATCTATCTCTCTTAAACGGCGTTTATTGTATTGGTAGTCTGCATTCTCTGAGCGGTCGCCTAGGCTCGCTGCCCAAGTGACTATTTTGGTGACGGCTGGGCGTTCTTTGCGCCAAAGTTCATCCAATTCAGCTTGGAGTTTTTTAAAACCTTGTTTTGTGATTAATTGAGTTTTCATAGTTTATTGAGCTGGCCCAAATCGTATTTAGAAGAATGGTGAAAAAAGCTGATGATAATATCAACTGAAGTTTACGTTTTTTAATTATCGGCTATTGCGCCAGATGATTGCAATGCTTCATAAATAGCTTGTGCCATCGCTTGATAACCTTGAGCATTAAAGTGGACATAATCTGATTTCATAGAGAGTCGCTTCATTAGACTAGCCACAATCTCTTCTTCTATTGGAATGTCATGTTCACTCGCCAGTTCTGAATATAAGTCTAATGAGTTACCAAACAGTTTTTTCTCTGGCACACCGACCAACAATACCGCTGATCCACTTTGCTGGATTAGTTGAACCATCTGCTTTAGATTGGATTTAATTTGTGGTTCTGAAACCTTTTGTAAGACATCATTACCACCTTCCAATAAAATCACAAGCTTAGGTTGATGAGTCTCTAAAACCTTTGGCAACCGCTCTAACCCTTCAGTTGTAGTTTCACCCGAAACACCTGCATTAATAACCTTTAAACCTGTGATACTAGCTAATACACTGGGATAACTTTGAGTTTTATCTACTCCATAACCCATTGTTAAACTATCGCCAAAAGCGACAACAACGTCGTCTGGCTGTAATACGGGCAATTTAGACTGACTACAAGAAGATAATAACAAGGCACTTGTAATAATGCTTGAAACCAATGTTACCAGGCCTGGTATAGTATTCACTTTCATTTTATTTACCATTTATATCTAGATTTAATCATATGACATTAAAAGAACGTTTTTCACCTTTTATTAAGCCTTTAGCTTACACGCTAATTGCCATTTCTACTATCGCTTGGACCCTGGTTTTTGTCATCCCTTTCTTAGATTTTAGTATCGCAGAAATGGCTGGCATTATTACCGCCTTAATCATAATTGGTGAAGTTACCTTTTATATGGCCATTTTGTTAATGGGTAAGCCACTATGGGAAAAAATCAAAAATTACTGGCTACAAAAAATCTCCAACCAATCCAACGACTAAGTTAGCAGGCCTTTATTACCCCCCCTTGCGGGGTGAGGTAACATTTAAATTCATTGTTACTAACTCACTCCTCTCTATTTAGACCCTTCCAAGCTCAAAAAATGATTTGTATTAAGTCTTGAAGCCTCGACCTATTAGATTTTCTTTTCCGTTAAATTTCAGTGGTATATACTTAATTAAAATACCTAACTTAACCTAAGTGCAATGGTGACAATCATGCAATCTGCTCAAACAGGTTTAACACTAAGTAACCGCTCTTCTCAACCACTAGATAAAGACGTTGTTTTTGAGGTTCAGGGCATTACTAAAACCTATCAAATGGGTGAGGTACAGGTGCATGCTTTACGTGGCGTGGACCTCAAACTTTATGAGGGTGAACTCGCTGTTTTACTGGGGGCATCTGGCAGTGGTAAATCAACACTTTTAAATATTTTAGGTGGTCTTGATACGCCGACGAAAGGCACGGTTGTTTATCACAATAAAGACGAAATCATTGATTTAAGCTGTGCCTCTGAGCATGAACTGACTGAATATAGACGTTTTAATGTGGGTTTCGTTTTTCAATTCTATAACCTGATACCTAGTCTTACTGCTCGTGAAAATGTAGCCGTTGTTACTGAAATAGCTAAGGCACCAATGACACCCGAAGAAGCCTTAGAGTTAGTTGGTTTAGGAGAACGTTTAGACCATTTTCCTGCACAGCTTTCTGGCGGTGAGCAGCAGCGTGTAGCCATTGCCCGAGCTATTGCCAAAAACCCTGATGTTTTATTGTGTGATGAACCCACTGGCGCATTAGATTCACAGACAGGCATTAAAGTGTTAGAAGCCTTACAAAGAGTCAACACTGAACTCGGCACAACGACAGCCGTTATCACCCATAATGCGGGTATTGCTCAAATGTCTGACCGTGTTATCAGTTTGTCAGATGGACAAATTACCGATATTCATACCAATTCAACTCGCCTTTCTCCAAAAGACTTAAGTTGGTAATTCGGTATTTCAGATGAATGCAATTGACATAAAACTTTGGCGAGAACTTTGGAACATGCGGATGCAGGCCTTAGCGATTGCGATGGTTATTGTTAGTGGTGTTGCTATCTTTATTATGTCATTAAGCACGTATGATTCGCTCTATGAAACCCGTGAAAACTATTATCGTGATAACCATTTTGCCGATGTGTTTGCCTCTCTAAAACGCGCCCCACTCTCTGTTGTTAAAAGAATTGAAGCCATACCTGGTGTAGACAAAGTTGAAACCCGTGTGGTGACTTACGTCAACTTAGATATTGCAGGTTATGATGACCCAGTGAGTGGCCATTTAATTTCAGAACCAGACAGCGGGCGTAGCTTACTTAATCAAATTCATTTACGTGATGGCCGCTTGCTAGAACCCAATCGAGATAATGAAATTATTTTAAGTGAAGAGTTTGCCCATGCGCATAAGCTTCAAGCGGGCGATAAAATTAAAGCCACCATAAATGGTCGCAGTAAAACACTGACCATTGTGGGTACAGGATTATCGCCAGAATATATCTACCAAATTGCGCCTGGTGCTATGTTTCCAGACTATAAAAGCTATGGAGTGATGTGGATGGCTCGCACACCTTTAGCCAGTGCTTATGATATGAAAGGCTCATTTAACAATGTGACCCTCACCATAACAAAAGGCGCAAATGAACAAGATGTAATCGATAGACTAGATGACATTCTTGCGGCTTATGGCGGTATTGGCGCTTATGCTCGTAAAGACCAGTTTTCAAACCGTTTTTTAAGTGAAGAGCTTAAACAATTACAAAACATGGCGACCATGTTCCCTATTATCTTTTTTGGAGTAGCGGCTTTTCTACTCAATGTGGTAATTAGCCGTTTAATTGCCTTAGAGCGAGAACAAATCTCAGTTCTTAAAGCCTTTGGTTACAGTAACTTAGCTGTTGGGTTGCATTACAGCAAACTGGTTTTAATGATTGTTTCTATCGGGGTAATCATCGGTATTGGTTTTGGCATTTGGATGGGTAAAGGTATGAGCGCACTCTATATGGACATATATAGCCTACCTTACATGAACTATCTATTAGAGCCTGAAATTATTGCCTCTGCAGCGTTAGTGAGCTTTGGTGTTGCCATGATTGGAACACTTTATGCCGTTAAAAAAGCCGTGACTCTGCCACCAGCACAAGGTATGCGCCCTGAACAACCAGCGACTTATAGAGCAACTGCCATTGAAAGGCTTGGGCTACAAAAACATTTTTCGCAACCGTCTAGAATGATATTACGTCATATTGAACGACGCCCCTTCAAATCACTTTTAACCACGCTAGGCATCAGTATGGCTTGCGGCATTATGATGGTGAGTGGTTTTCAAGAAGGCGCTATCAATGAGATGGTGGATGTTCAATACAATATGAGTCAACACGAAGACTTAATGACACTTTATTCAGAGCCCACCTCTAAACGTTCTTTATATTCTATAAAAAATGTTCAGGGGGTTGAGCTCGCCGAAGGCTTTCGAAATGTCTCCGCCAACTTAAAATTTAAACATCGCTCCTATCGCACCTCGGTTAATGGTGTGGAGCCTAATAATGTATTAACTCGATTGTTAGACAGTAGCCTAAATACCATCATCATCCCACAACAAGGCGTGATTATTACCGATTACCTTTCTGAGCAATTACACATAAAGCCTGGTGATTTATTAACCATAGAAGTCTTAGAAGGCAACCGCCCAATTATTCATGTACCGGTTATTGGAACAGCTAAACAATACCTTGGGCTAAATGTGTATATGCAACGTGATACCTTAAATAGGCTACTTAAAGAAGGGGACGTTATCTCTGGTGCTTATTTAAAGGTTGATGAAAAGTACCAAAAATCTGTTTATAAAGAACTCAAAAACATGCCCAGAATTGCTGGGGTAGTAGAACAAAAATCCGCAATTGAAGGCTTTTACGAAACAATGGATGACACCATTCTATTCTTCAGTTTTATTACCACGCTGCTTGGCGGAAGCATCGCTTTTGGCGTGGTCTATAACAGCATGCGAATTGCGCTATCAGAACGCAACCGTGAGCTTGCTAGCCTAAGAGTTCTTGGATTTCATCGTAGTGAAATTGCTTATATATTATTAGGTGAACAGGCGGTTCTAACATTACTAGCTATCCCTATCGGTTTTGTAATTGGTAATGGGTTATGTGCTTATTTAGCCATGAAATTTGACAGCGATTTATACCGTATTCCGCTAGTTTTAGAATCGGATGTTTATGCTATGGCGGCATTAGTTGTTATTGTATCTTCACTACTTTCTGCCATTCTAATATGGCGTAACCTTGCTCACCTTGATATGGTAGCGGTATTAAAGGCTAAGGAGTAATTATGAGCTTTCCATTACGTAACCACCCAGGCATATTAATTGTTAGCCTCATTATTATTGCGTTGCTCACTTGGGGCTTTTGGCCAAAACCCATTATTGTAGAAAGCACGATGGTTAAACACGCCCCTCTCACAGTAGCCATTGAAGAAGATGGCCGAACTAGAGTCATTGATCGGTACGTGATTGCCTCTCCAGTTAATGGAATGACTTGTCGAATGCACCTTAAAGTGGGGGATGAGGTGACTCAAGGGCAAAACTTATTAGGTATTACTCCTCTAGAAGCACCCGTGTTAGATTCCCGAAGCCGCGCACAAGCTGAAGCACAAGTCTCAGCTGCAAGATCTGCTTTAAAATCTGCCAAAGCACAAGCCAACTCAACCGCTGCAGCTGCACGTTTAGCGAGCGACAAACTCAAACGCTATCAACCATTAATTAAAAAAGGCCTGATTTCACAAGAGAGTTACGACCAAGCTAAAGCGGCATCGGTAACTGCAGCGGCGAATCATCGCTCTGCCAACTTTTCAGTAGAGGTGGCGAATTATGAACTCCAAGCCGCCCTTACCACGCTTGAATATTCTGCCGCGAACCCTCATGACGCTATTCAAGAACGTGTTGCGGTCAACTCGCCTATTAACGGAAAAATTCTCAATGTTAATCGTAAATGCGAAGGTCCGGTGAGCACCGGCGAATCACTATTAGAAGTGGGGGATCCCTCTGCGCTTGAAATCATTGTAGATGTCTTATCAGCCGATGCTGTAAAAATTAAACCAGGGATGAAAGTTTTATTTGATCGTTGGGGTGGTGATAAACCACTGGAAGGGATTGTGCGCTTAATTGAACCAGTTGGTTTTACCAAGACATCTGCTCTAGGAGTCGAAGAACAGCGTGTCTGGGTTATTTCCGATTTCACCTCGCCTACTGAACAGTGGCAACGTTTAGGCGATGGTTACAGAGTGGAAGCCAAGTTTATTCTTTGGCAAGAATCTGATGTATTACAAGTTCCTTCTAGTGCCCTCTTTCGCTATAAAGATGGTTGGGCCGTGTTTGTTATAGAAAACAATCAAGCGAAACGCAAAATCGTCCAGGTTGGGCAACGCAATGGTTTAACCGTGCAAGTCCTATCAGGCCTGGTAGAAGGTGAAAAAATCATCAACCACCCAAGTGATTCGGTAGAAGATGGCGTAAGTGTTGAAGAACGCCTAACCCATTAATAAACAGTCTGATACTCGGCAATCCATTCTACTGTTCATAAAAAGTTCACAGTTCAATTTTATGAATTTGCTTAGATAGCTTATATCTAAGCTATTTTTGTTAATTTATAACTTTTTTATTTTTTAATTATATTGGAGAGTTACCATGGAAAGACTACAAGAAACAGGTGCCATGATGGGGCGTCTTATGCAAGACATGCCAAAACAGTTACAGAGTTTTGGTGCCTTTGTAAAAGGCGCAGAAGCTGCTGGTGCGCTTGATGAAAAAACCAAACACTTAATGCTTTTATCTTTAGGCGTGGCATTTCAATGCTCTTGGTGTATTGCCATGCATGTAAAAGGAAGCGTGGATTCAGGCTCAACCAAAGAAGAAATTCTAGAAGCGGCCATGATGGCGGTGGTAATGGGTGGTGGACCTAAATTGATGTATATTGAAGTGGTTTACGAAGAGTTAGATAAATACTTTAGTTAGGTCTTGGTTAGACTTAGCTAAGATAGATGCCTTTAGATATAAAAATTTAGACTGATTTAAAGGCATTTTTTTATTGATACCATTCATAGCTTGCTAACATTTTTCAACACCTGGCCTCATTTACAATCTACGACTTCATCATTCGCATTAAATCTTTTAGGCGATAAATTTCACCCGCCCCCCCCAATTTCCATCAGCAACTTCATGAAACATCACCCATACTCTTGCCGAGTTTAATAGGTTATCGTCAGTACCTTCGAGTTTTAAGACCAAATGGGTTAACTCACTGGTTAAAGCTTCTTTATGTGAATCTTGCAAAGTATTGGCAAACACGGTGACATCAAAACGATAATGGGGTTTGGTACTGCTTTTTCCGCCAATAAAATAATCTTGTTGCGGATGCTTGTGCAAATAGACCCACGTTAGCATCTTAGCCTTAGGGTTGTTTTCCATACCCTCCATTTTCAGTAATGCATGTGTTGTCATCTCGGCCAGCAAATTTTGCTTTTCGACCGATAAGGCGTTTTCGGGCAAAGTAATATTAATTAAAGGCATGATTAGTCGACTATTTAATCCGATTTAAATTTGAATGAATCTATAACTGATTTTATAATAAGTTTAGAATAAAAATGGCATAAAAAACCAAGCGATTGCTGTAAACGCTTGGCTTTATTTTAACTGTTTGAAGGGAATTTAACGCTTACTTTAAAGGATGAATGACTAATTTATTGCCTTTAAACAATGGAATCAAAACGTTATTGCGTTTAGTATCAAAACCCAAATCCGCTGGAGACTCTAAGCCATCAATCAAAGTTGTAACCGCTTTGTCTGAAGCAATTCGATAAACCGCTGAAGCCTCCCAACTTGAAGTAATGATTGAACCATCCTCAAGACTAAGAAGACCATCTAAACGTCCACCTTCTAATGTCATATCTGATTTAGCTACGCCTTTATCATCCATAAACACCAACTTACCACTCCCGAATGTACCTATGATTATCCCACCGTCATGTGCAGCAATGCCATTAGGTTTATTAAGCTCTGTCGTTTTGACTATTGTAGAAACTTGACCCTCTAAACCTATTTGATAGATTGCATCCGTTCCCGAACTTGTAAATCCTGGCGCAACACCCATATCAGTTACATACACGCTGTTTTGGTCTGCAATCGAAACACCGTTTAAAAAGGTCGTTCCTTCAACAGTAATATCTGCCAACTGTTTACCCGATGGCAATTCAAATACACGCACTCTATCAATATCTGCAATCAACAGGCGATTACCCATAACCTGCATTCCTTTTGGCGCATTCAAAGCAATGTTGGCTGAAGCCCCGTCTAACCACTTCAGCTCAATCACCTCACCTTCTGGAGAAATTTTAGAGATAAAGCCGTTATCATCTTTATCAAAGGGGCTACCGTTAATGTTGGCGACTAAATAAACATCCTCACCTGCATAATATTCAACTGATTCAGGTGTTGCAAAGCCCACATCACTCACATAAATTGGCCTATCACTGGCTGAGTATTCTGAATTAGCTAAAGCTAAATTCATAGTTGTGATTAAACCTAAAAAGGCCACTGCAAAAAGCGCTGATAAAGAACTGAACTTAAATTTTAAACCCATTTTTTGACCCCTATCCATATAAAAAGTCGCAATTAAAATACCTTTTAAATCAATTAAGCACATCATTGAAAATGAAGCACAAATAAAAGTTTAGCACGCCTCAACTCATTTACGAAACGTTATTTAAACAACTAGTGTAAAACCTATGTATAGATATTGTATAATTTGTAAATATTGTTTCTACAAACCGTTTTAACGAACAAACCCTGAATTAATTAGCCATAAAACAAGCACGATTAAATTAGCCATAATTTTAAGATGACGACCATGACAAAACCTACTATACAACTTGTTTGGTTTAAACGAGATTTACGAACGGTAGATCACGCGTCTCTTTATATGGCTGCACAGAAAGGCTTGGTACTACCTATTTACATTTTTGAACCTGAGCTATGGTCACAAAAAGATGCAAGTTTACGTCATTGGCGATTTGTTGAAGACTGCTTAATTGAACTTAATCTTGATTTAAGCCGATTGGGACAACCTTTGATTCAATTATATGGCGACGTAATTGATGTGTTTGAACAGCTTACAAACTACTACCAAGTTTCAGGTGTTTGGAGCCATCAAGAAACGGGCAACTTATGGAGCTTTGCACGAGATCAAAAGTTAATGGCCTGGTTAAAGAGTCACAACATTCCCTGGCATGAATTTAAACAACACCCTATTCATCGAGGCAAAAGTCAGCGTGACTATTGGCAAAGCCAGGCTAATCAATACTTTAACCAGGCCTGCTTACCTGAACCAGAGGCGTTACATTTTGTTCAAGAACCAACCGCTCTACCCACTCATTTGTCATTACCCGATGCGCTTGTTGAACAGGAACAAATACAAAAAGGTGGGCGCTCTTTAGGTTTAAACTTATTACAGCGTTTTCTAACGCAGCGAGTAGGTAATTATCTTTTTGATATCGCTAACCCAATTAAAGCCCCACAAAACTCATCTCGATTAAGTCCACACTTAACTTGGGGTAGTTTGTCCATGCGCGAAGTTGTTCAAGCGGCACAATTCAGACAAACACAAGCTCCTATTAATCAACAACGTGGTTTAACAGCTTTTATTTCAAGATGTTTTTGGCAAAGTCATTTTATGCAAAAACTCGAAACTGAACCACAGATGGAAAAGCATTGTTTGCATGCGGCTACCGAACATTTGCGCCTAGACAATCCAAACGCCAACCTATTTTTGGAGGCCTGGTTACAAGGTAAAACTGGGGTGCCTATGATCGATGCCTGTATGCGTAGCCTAAGAGTCACTGGCTGGCTGCCTTTTAGAATGCGTGCGATGGTTGTGTCATTTGCCAGTTACCAACTTTGGATAGATTGGCGTTTAATTGCGCCATCTTTAGCTCAGCTGTTTACCGATTATGAACCTGGCATTCATTACAGCCAAATTCAAATGCAATCCGGTACCACGGGTATTAATGCCATGCGAGTTTACAGTCCAGTAAAACAAGGTAAAGATCATGACCCTTTAGGACTATTCATTAAAACCTGGTGCCCAGAGTTACAGGCAGTGCCCGTTGAATACATTCACCAACCTTGGACTATGCCGATTGAATGGCAAACCCATTTTGGCGTTTTTATTGGTCAAGATTATCCTTCACCCTTGGTAGACATTGATGAGAGTGCAAAACTAGCTAAAGACAAACTGGCTAGCCTGCGTAAAGATCCAAATGCCAAACAACAAGCTAAAAGCGTCTTTATCACCCATGGTAGCCGAGCAAAAAGGCCAAAAAGAACGCGCGCTAAAACACCTAA
>JGI10211J14876_10000628_pt1 | contig 15156 bp, 15 predicted proteins | sample Etolagsediment_FD_14876 | JGI IMG/M metagenome (IMG submission 14876)
CAAAATCATTCTTATTATCATGATTTAAATAACAATAAAAACTTGCTAAAAACATTTGCTGTTCATAATTATTAAAGGTTTTTTGTACCTTATTAATCAATTTTGATTGATAATCACCATTTAATTTAGTGATTGGATTTTTTTCAATTAGGTTTACGATATCTATACTCATTTTTTACTATATATGAATAATAATTTATCTTTAAATTGCTTTTTGCTTTAAAAAGCTAATATATTTTATAAAATTATTTAGTTTAAAAATAAAATCGTGTTTATGCCACTATATAAAGTCTAGACTTTAGATAAGGTATATAAATTCATGATAGATATTTAATCAAAAATAAAATCACCTGTTTCATAATCATATTTTTCTTTTATTTTTTTTCTAAAATCATTATATACAACATTTTTATCATTACTTTTATTAAATGATAATTTTAAAGTTTGTCTTTATCCATTAAATCGCCTATCAAAAACAAAGATAAAATTATTTGTATTTCTTTTACATTCATTTAATTGAATATAATCAGGATTTTTTTTAATTTTTTGAAATTTTTTATTATCTAATTCAGATAATATTTTTTTAGCTTCATTTAATTTTTCTAAAATAGGGATTTTCATTGATTTAGTAGTTGATATACATTTTTTTTCTAAATTAGGATGATTTTCAATTCTAAAAAAATCTCTAATAGTTTCTTTATCTGTATCTTTATGTAATACTTCTTTACAATAATAACAGAATTTAGGTAATTCCACAGAAGAAATCATATGTGGTAATTCTTGAGCATTGCTTTTTCTTGCTGTTTTTTCTCTATTTATATTTTGAATAGATTGATCGACAATTCTTAAATTTTCAAGACGATTATCTAATTTATTTCGATTAATATGGTCTATTGAATTTTGTCCTTTACCATTTCCATGATAATTTAGTAAATATTGGTGAAGATAAATATTTTTACCATTTATTGTTCCAGTGACATATCCATTATTACTAAAATACCATGAAGTATTATATTTTTTAATTGCTTTGATTGTATCATATGAAATAATTGTGCAATTAGTATTCGATAATACTAATATATAATATTTTTCTTCTTTTTCTTTGTCATATACTAAAGCATAAGGATTAATATTATCATTTCCTGATTTACATCCTTTAGTTGCTTCATGGCCGTAATAATAATTTAATATATCACAATTTAATTTATTATTTTCAATAAATTCTTTAATTTTTTCCATTTTTTAATAATTTAAAAATTTTAAGAATATAAAATAAAATCATTTTTTATTATTTTATTAAAATAATAAAATTATAATATTTTAAAAATATTATAATGTATAGTAATAATTTATTTATTAATTATTTTTATTTAATGTTAAACGTATAATATAACAATGAAATAAATATACTGCTTAATTTGAATAAGCCAACCCTCCCATACCTGACATAATACGAAGGACATTATAATTCGTAGCGTACACTCTGATCTTGGAACCTAAAGCGGATTTAGGAGTCAATTGTAATTGAAGAGTAGCGTTATCGATACGAGACATGTTACACGTGCCCGAGGGTTGATGTTCTTCAGGCTTTAAGGCAAAGGAATATACGTTAATACCAGTGGGAGGGATGTTGGTATGGTGTTGATAAGGTTGAACCAAGTTGAAGTAAGAACCAAGTCTTTCTTGGAATCTATCATGACCATTTAATTGTAATTTGGCACGAACAGTGGGGTTACGGCCAGCGTTGATAGGACCGAAGCCAGCATGATCGGAGTAATCACCAGCAGTGGTAATAGCACCGAAATCAGTAGGGGCCAAGTTATTAGCGTTAGGACCAGGACCAGCAGGTAAGTTCATGGCACGAACTTGGGCAGTGGTAGAAGGACCTCCGGCAAAGCCACCAGCACCAACATTAATATTAGCAGCAGCCAAGTATTTCAAGTAGTCAGTATCCAAGTCTTGAGTTCCAACGAAGGGGAAGATATTTTCACGATCTTCGACGTTAGTGAAAACAAGTTGAGAAGCATCAGGTAAACCTTGGTTGTTAAGGCTATTGTAGCCAGAATCAGCGTCAAAATCATCAGTGTAGTTGTTCCATTGGTTGTATCCCAATTTAACGACATCGTCTCTTTGGCAGACCCAGATGAGTTCTTTAACGGGGTGATTAAGGTTCAACTTAACTTTCACATTTGTGTTCACGGTCGACTCGTCGCCGGTGAATTGCAATTGTTCGATCAAGTATTCGTGAGAAGTTTGAGCGAATCTGCGACGTTCGTCAGTATCAAGGTAGATATAATCGATGAACAAGGAAGCATATTCCAAAGAAGGAACGCAGAAAGCATCCAAGTTGCCAGAAGTGGATACACCACAGCTGTTCAAGGAACCACCAGTGGATACATAACATTCAGCCTTGGGTCTGAATTCCAATTCGATCTTAACTTCGTGGTATTGAAGAGCAATCAAAGGAAGGGAAAGACCAGGGTTTCTGCAGAACCAGAATTGGAAAGGAACATATAAAGTGGTGGCTTCGGTTCTTTGTAAACCAGTACCAGTTAAGGCAACAGTGTTTCCGACCATGTTGTCATAACCGTTTTTCAAGCCAGGAGGAATGGTCAATTCATTCCAGATAGTAAGCCAGTCGCCATATTGTTTATCAATTCTTTGACCACCAATTTGTACTTCTACGGATTTGATTAAGAAGTGACCAATGAAGTTGACCCATCTGAAGAATGCAGAAGAGACAGTAGATTCAACTCTGGGAAGAGTGACTTGTAAGTAAATTCTATGGATTAAATCACCGTTTCTGGAAACAGTGCATGTGACCTTTTTACCGAAATCGGCAGTACCATTGAAGGTTTGTTCAATGGCTTCCATAGCGAAGTTAGTGTGTCTTCTGTAAACAACTTTGAAAAAAGTAATTTGAGGGTTACCTGTAAGATATACGTCTTGTGCGCCATAGGCTACTAATTGCATTAAACCACCAGTCATTTTTTTATAATATATACTGAGAAAAAAAATTTGGAATTTTACGAAATAATTTTAAATTAATTAAATTATAAATTAAATTTTTATATCGAAAGATTGTAATATATTTTATGTAAAATCATCGATGTTTTCACCATCAAAAATACATAAAGCATATTCACATGAATTTAAAAAATGAAAATAGCCTTTATCATTTTTTCTAAAGAAATCTGTAAATAATAGAGAGTCCTATAGAACAAGATTTTTTTTGCATACATTAAATAATTAAAAAATAATTATTTTTGAAAAATAATTTAAAAAAGAAAACGAAATGAAAATAATTTGAAAAATGAAATAAAATGAAAAAAAATCAAAAGTGCATTTTTTTCTATAACTTTTCAAAAAAAAAGAATTGTTTTATTTTTAGAAAAAAAGATTCTAAAAAAATTTTTCTTATATATTTTTAAAAAAAAGTAAATCAAAAAGAAAGCTTCTTTTTTTCTATAATTTTTTAATTATGAGTGCGTTTCTTTCTTAATATTTTCTATATTTAAATTAAATTTTATAAATTCTTCTAAATCAATTTCTTTCTTTATAACTTGTTCCTTATTTTTAATAAATTCGTATTTATTATTCTTTAATTTCTTAATTGTCCATCCATCATTTAAGGCGTTACACAAAAAAATCATTTTTTGTATATCATTATACCGTATATTATTTAATGACGAAGAAGGAATATTTAAATTTCGTTGTTCAGTATTTTCCATTCTATAAAAATGTAAAATAAATAAATAAAAGAATATATCCGTAAAATTATTTAATTTTCATAATTTACTTAAAGTGTTTCTTTTAAAAATAATTATAATATATGTCTGCTAAATGGAAGCAGAAAAGTAGTTCTCAATTCAATGAAAATATTACAATTGACGCTAAGCACAATGAAATGATGTGCTATTTTGATGAACAACAAAAATCTCTTCCTCAATTAAGAGTAGATCTAAAAAATTTAATTGATAATTATAAGAATACAAGGGATAATGCAAAACGTAATCAAACCGATTATATTATTGAAAGAAATGAATTACGTGAAGAGATTCAGGATTTAAGAAAAAAAATTAATGATATTGAATCTAATAAAGAATTAAATAAATATTATTTAAAAGTAGGATCATTATTACATAATTATTATGAAAATGTTGAAAATTCAAAAAATAATCGTGAAAAAGAAAGTTTTGAAACAAATTTATTAAATTTTGAGCGTGATGAAACAGTATTAAACAATGAGTTTGAGCAAATTAATTTTCAAAATGAATCTGAATCTAAAAATGTAAATGTAAACGATCTAAATAAAAATTTAATGAATATAGAAAAATCATTAAAGAAAAAATCTGTACTTACATTCTTTGAAAATCGTGGAAAAGAGGAAAATGATGATAAGGTAAATGAAAAAAATAGTGAAAATAGCTATACATCTACAAAAATAAGTGATTTTGTAAAAGAAGAGGCAAAATTTAAAAAGAAGAATTTCTTAGATGATTATTTACAGAAGATAGATGAAAATTATGTAAATAAAATTAAAATTGACGTGAAAATAAATAAATGCGAGTTATGTGATCATGAAATGACCTTATATCCATCAGAAGGATACCAAATTTGCGGAGAATGTGGAAATCAGGAATTTATATTAATTGAAAGTGATAAACCTTCTTTTAAAGATCCACCATTGGAAGTATGTTATTTTAGTTATAAGCGTATTAATCATTTTAATGAATGGCTGGCACAATTTCAAGCCAAAGAATCAACGGAAATTCCCGATGAAGTCTATGAAAAGATTATTGCGGAAATTAAAAAAGAAAGAATTACTAATTTAGAGAAGATTGATACCAAAAAAATACGCCAATATTTGAAGAAAATTAAATTAAATAAATATTATGATCACGCGGCGCATATTTTATATCAAATTAATGGAATTCCACCTCCTTCTATGAGTAAGGAATTAGAAGAAAAATTGCGCTTAATGTTTAAGGAAATTCAGGCTCCTTTTCTGGAAGTGTGCCCTAAATCACGAAAAAATTTCTTGAATTATTCCTACGTACTGCATAAATTTGTGGAATTATTATCGTTAGATGAATATAAAGTATATTTTCCGTTACTAAAAGATCGTGAAAAATTACATCAAACAGATATGATTTGGAAAAATATATGTAATAAATTAGGGTGGCAATTTTATAAATCAATATAATTGAATAGATAATTACTTTTATTTTTGATTCTTCTTATTTATGTTTCATAGAATTTTCATTCTAATTCTAATTCTATTTAATAATATTTCTTAATCATTATAAAAAAATGAAATTTTAAAAATAATATACTTAAAATATTTAATTATTATATCTATTAAGAGAAATTAAAAATAAATAATTATCATGGATGAAGTAAATCAAGAAGAATATTGTATCATAATTCTAAAGGATAATTCTGTTAAAATTGGTAAAATACGCCATGATTTATCTCCACCTAAATTAAAACGTTCAACAGCGAATATACATCCAGATATATATTCTGTATCGGAATTTAGTAAATTATTTCAAATACTCATGAGTAAAAATATTTTAAATACAACAAATAATCCTAATAATATCAATTTACCATTTGTAAAAGAAAATCATGAAACATTTTCATCATTATTACCCATTGTAATTGATCAAAGTATCGGAATAGATTATTCGGATCCTTATCCACTACCAAGTAGTGATGAAGAGGATTTAAAAAAAGTACCCGAGAGACCTAAATTATCTCGTGCATCTTTTCCAAGATCAGATTATGTAGAAGGAGAAAATAATCATTTAGCAGCATAAGGATCTTTTATAATTTTTAATAACATAGAAACAAATTGTTTTTATGTTATATCATAATAAATTGTTATTACCACATTATTATTATGCTGCAAGTTATAAAAATATGGGTTACACCACATTATTTTTATAAAAGTAAGAAATATATAAATAAATTTAAAGTTTATAAGAGAAATAAATTTATTTCTATTAATTCCAAATATTTTTTTTTCAGCATATTTACAAAATGATTAGTTTTATTTTATAAATTATCATCTTTTAAATATTTTCTCATTAACTGGATTTCTTTTAATTGTGTATCAATGATTTCATTGGCTAATTGTTTAATTTTATTACTTTTTGTTTTTTTTTGTATATTTTTAGATGTAGTAATAGCACTGGAATGATGTGTAATCATTCGTTTTAACCATTGTTTATCGTTCACTAAAAATTGGCTTCGTAATAATAAAAGACCTGTTGAAATGGCTAAGATAATTCCAATACTAAATATAATGAGATTTATTTGTCCTGCATATAGATAATGAATCACTTCATGTGCCCACATCATATTGGATACCATAAAAAGCCCACTGTAAAATAGTGTTAATGAAAAATAAAAATCTTCTACCTGATAAAGTAATACATTCATGGGATTTAAGACAATCGCAATGATTAACATGATAATAAATTGAATACATTGATATAAAATAATATTATTTGTATGTTTCATTATATATTTGTTTTTTACTTATAATAGATAGAAAAAAATGGTAAAGTATTTAATAATTTCTGAATTAAAAAATAGTAAATAAATAGGAAATAAAATTAAATTTTTTATATATGAAATGGACAAACATTCATATTATATCATAATGTATTCAATGAAGGATTAAATTAGATAATATATAAATGTATTCTAAATCCATTGGAAAAAGAATGGGTAAGAATTGTATTTCCATTCGTTTTTATTGTCGTTGTATTTTTGAACATCTATGCAAATAAATGAATAAATGAATAAATGAATAAATCAATCGATTAATCAAATTTACACATTTGTTGGGTAATAGGTTAAGTAAGGATATGGAAAACTACTATAGTATTTATAAGGATAACGATATGGTTTTCTATAAATAGGATATTTATAAAAACTGAGTGGATCTGCACCAGTTGTACCATAATTAAATGGATCATAGTAATACGTTTCAAAGTTTTCCATTGTTTGATTGGATGCCAAATAACACGCACATACAACAATTAAAATAATCAAAATGGTAAATACAACAATATCTTGCATATATATAAAATGCAAATATATTTTTCAAAAATATAAAATAAAATCTATTTATTAATTATAATGATCGATTTAATTTTATGTATCATCATAATTATTATAGTTATTATTTTAATTCTTTTTATTGCTAATAAAACGCTAAATGACTCCGGCTTTGAGTCTGATGCTAAATATACAGTTTCATGCAAATGGAGACGGTGGGGATGTTGTAATGACCAACTCACACCTAAATTAGATATATTTGGTTCTAATTGTCGAGGATTTTAATATTTTTATAAATTAAGTAATTATTAAATTATTAAGTTATTAAATTATTAAGTTATTAAATTATTAAGTTATTAAATTATTTATCATATTTAATAACTTTATGATAATGTGAAAGATAAAAATAGATTCTTTTATAAATAAATTATTTCAATACTATTTATATTTTATAAACACCCCATAAAGCACTGCTTCCAATAATAATGGATATAATACAAATGATAACCTGAACAATCAGGCGCGATTGTGTATTTGTTCCTAAATTATCAGTACTACTTAAAAAAAAGTAAGAAGTAATTGGAGACATAACATATTTATTAGCTGATAAATTTCTATTATTATTACTATTATTATTTGTATAAGATTCCGAAAATATATTTTCATATCCCATCATATTAAGCAAGGACTTTAATAAATCAATACCGATTAAATTCCACGATGGTGTATATTGCTTAAAATTATCTAGTTGTTCTACTAAATTAGAACTCATCGTATCTTTTAGTGAATCCATTTTTTCACTTATTACATATAATATTCCCATGCAGAAATAACGTATAAAACGGAAAGCTAATAGAATAATTGGATATATATAAAAATATTTTAAGGCAATGACTAAGTTAAATATCCAGAAAATAGGGACAATTAATATTGCCGAAGATCCAAAAAATCCATTCAATAAATTTTCCAACCAAGGATATTTATTAAATGGTTTCATTTTTCCTAATAACATAAAAATAACAAAAAATACGGTAATAATGATTCCAACAGTTAAGAAAACACTTTGAATCTTTTGAATTTGAACTTGGTTAGTTGTAATTTCACTTACTTCATCACGTTGATCTATAAATAATTTTAATGGAACTTCAAATTTATTTACTTTATCCAAATTTCCAGAAGAAAAGAATGGTGTAAATGTATAAAATAAATAAATAAAGACAGAGATAATAAATAGAATAGATCCAATAATAATCATATAAAATGTATTTCCTACTGATTCACGTTTAATAGTAAAAATAACCGCTACAAAACCATATAAGAATAATAAAAATAATAATAAAATACCATTATCTAGACGTTTAAATCCAAGAGGGATCTTATCATCTACACCACCCGGATTTTCTGTAATATTAATTTTATCTAAGGAACTAACGCTTCCACATACATTGGCGATAAATAAAGAAGCTAAAATAATAACGGGAATTAATAATCCCATAAATAATCCAATCCAATATACCCATCCTTGGCTATAATTACTATTAACAAGGTTAACAATATTACCACAAACATCAAAAGAACTAAAGAATCCTTGTGTTAGAAAATAAATCGTTAGAAAGAATATAATAATTAAATAAAATTTTATGTTTTTAAATTTTTCAAATACTTCTTTTACTGAGACACTCGCGCTAGTAATATCAAAATCGGTAGAATTATAAGTACGATTACGTGCTGATGCTAATTGACAGCTCAAATATTTTAATTGATTCATAATTTTTTTTTTACCATCGGTAGTATCACATTTATCATTCACTTGAGTTTCTAGATTATCTGTTCCATTGTTTAATGTACCATCAATTGTTTTTTCATATACATCATTTTTATCATTAAATAAACTTTCATCGGTTAATGTACAACTGTTTCCTAAATTCCTGTATAAAGTAGATGATAATACGTTTTTATTTTCAATTTTGTCACAATTACCTTCAATATCGTTATTATAATAACGAATATCAGGAGCTTTTGGACTTTTGTCATTAGCAATGGGCTTACTATTAAACATATCTACTAATAATATAGATATAAAATTTATGAATTTATTTAATTAATTAATTATGAAATTAATTCATTCCTAAATTATTTGATTCCTAAATTAATTGATTCTTAAATTATTTAATTCCTAAATTAATGGATTCCATTTTTATTTAATTAAAAAGATTCGTATTAATACATATATCAATAAAATGAAGAAAAGAAGTAAAAAATAAAGTACATTATATCCAATGGGATTAATGCTATTTGCTTTATTTTCACTGTATTTTTTCCAGAAATATATATTTCCTATTATGTTCAGGAAAAATATTCCTTGGGTAATTAAATTATAATAACTTGGACTTAATGATAATCCAAAGAAAGCATTATTATACCAATTTAAGAAAGGGAAAGCTATGAAAATATATAATAAAACTTTGATTACAAATTTCCCCGTTTTCATTAAGATACTATTATTCTGAACATCTCCTAATTTTTTATATTCATCTCTTAAATATTTATAATCAAAACCCATCGTAATAAATTTCCAAATAGAGTTATTAGAACTAAAATATTGAATAAATTTTCCAATTCCAATTTCATTGATAAATAAATAATTAGATAAGATCCAACCACCTGAAAGTGGTTTTCCAAAAACAAACCATAAGGATAAATAGCGCAAGATATATTGAAAAGCTTTATTAAAAAATAAACGTACTTTTCTGGTAAAAATATTAAAAGTCATAATATTAAAATTGAAGCCATATAATTTTTTTTGTTTTAAATTTGCTTGAACATAGGAAATATAATTATCAATTAATTTCTGTAAAATAGGCTTGTATTTTTCATCGATATTCTTATTATATAATAACGATTCACGTGCTAACTTCCATCCTGTATCTGGATTATATTCTTTATCAATGTCTGTATCCACTTCTAAAGTATTATTGATATTTTGTAGCAATATATAAGCTTCTTCTTTTTGTTTATAATCATGAGAACTATCAAATACATAATTGTAAATTTGAGTTATAAATGTTTTAGGCTGAAAATCAATATTATTTTTTTTCAAGAAAATTTTAACTTGATTTAATACATGATTATCTTTTAAATGTTGGTAAATCTCTGTTTCATCTAAATTTTCTAATTTTACAAAGCATGGGTTATATTGTTTTACAAATTCGTTCTGCATTCGCTTCATAGCTTTTACCAATTCAGCATATACTTTATCGTCCAACTCATTTTCTTGGTAAAATTCATGCAAATATTGACTATAATTAAATTGTATGGGAAGTACATAATTTGCTTGGCATGTAAAATATTTCAAACTATTTTCATTTAATCCAATCAAAGGGAATAATTGAATTAATTTTCCAGGAATGGATTCTCCACTGTTTATTTTATTTAAAAATATTCCTAATAAAGTTAAATAAATGATAATCACAATTGGATTAATTAAATTAGTCACAAATTGTGTAATTTCACTAGCTTTCGAATTATCACCAATTTCGAATTCAGCTAAATAAGAATATAACATATGTGCACTTGGTAATTTCAATTGAAAACGATCAATTATTTGGAAACATACTTTTTCTAAAACTGGATTAAATGGTGTAAAATCAGTATTTTTATTTAATTTAGCATTTAATTTATTAAATTTGTTGGAATCACTGGGAAATGTTAATCGTACACGATAAATATAATTAATAGCTAAATAAGATAGAGCACTGGAAAGGAAAAATAAAGAAATGTGGTTTAATTTATTCAATAAAACAAAAAATACCAAATAAAATACTATATTTAAAAGTAAAAAATATTTGGTGACGTGAGGAAAAAATGCACTATACGTTTTCTTTAAAAATTGGAAAATACTGATAAAAGAAGAAATACCTATAATAAATCCTAATGCTCCTAATTTATAAAATCGTGGGTAGTGAAAATAAAAAGGAAGTAATAATCCAATAATATTTACAACAATCATTGTATAATTTGACTTATTTTCAAATATATTTTCATAAAAATAACTATAATTAATTTTTTCTAAATAACTACTGATAGATGATTGATTATAGTTTTTTATTTTCTCGTTTTTAGTATGTATATATAAATAGTAAAATAAGTCTTCATTAGATAGTTCTTTCACATCCTTCTGAATCTGAGTGTCTATAGTATTTATTCGAGTAGACATCTATCTACTAATAAACTAGATTATAAATATGGAAAAAAAATGTAAAAAATACTAAATCATAAAAAAATAGTTCTAAATTCATATAAATGATTTTACACCTTTGTAGATTGAAAAAATAGCAATTAATTTATTTATGCGGGTCCAACCATACGTAATCCAGCAAATTGAGAACCAATACCGAAACCAGCACCTAGACGGGCTGCTTCTGATATTTTAGGGGTGTACATATCTAAAATAGCAAATGTTACTGCAGCGGTAATGGCAATTGCAACAATTTGATCGGTGGGAAGACGTGTAAAATAGCAGGCAATACCTACTGCTAAACCTTCCATTAAGTATTTTAAAGCACGACTTAATATTTCTGCAAAATCAATATCAGAATCTATCATTTCTATATATATTAAATAGATTAATTATTTTTGAAAAAAGATAAAATAATACAATAATTAATTTTGATTAAATTAATTTAATCAAAATTAATTTAATCAAAATTAATTTAAATTGAAAACCATTAATTTATTTATTTTTAGCTCTTCGTATAAATTACTTAAAGATTATCTTGTATTAATTTATATAAAAATGGCCTCATTTGAATCAAGCAGTAAAGTTGAAGAAGATATAAAAGAAGACTTCTTGGAAGTTGATCCTAAAATTCCTGGACAAAATTTTGTATGTTTATCCTTTGTTTCTCCTGAAAAAGTTCTTAAACAAAAAGAAGTGTATTTTACCACAAAGTTTTTGGAACATTTTTTTAATTCTGATGATCAATATACAAAAGATACACGTGGAAAATTAATGGATGGATCCATGAAATTTGATTATGACACTATCAAGAACTTTTATGAAGATTGGAAATATACCCGTAATAATGTATTGGATGAAGAATTCTATAAAATGAATGATTACCGAACTACCATTCGTGGTCTTAAGGTACGTGGTGTATATGATACTCATAAAGAAGCTAATGTCCGTGCTCAAGTATTACGTAGAAAAGATCCTACTTTCAATGTATTTGTTGGACAAGTTGGTTATTGGTTACCATGGGATCCTGAATGCGAACAAGTTCCCGAACAAGAATATCAAGAAGAAATGTTGAATGATTTAGTTAAAAAATATAAAGATAATTTGGAAAGTAAAGATGATATGTATGAAAAACTAAAAGAGGAACGTATTAAGAAAGCTAAAGAAGAAGTAAAATTACGTAAAGCACAAATGAAGGAAGAAAATATTCCTGTTCAAGAATCAAACGGTGAAGACGTTAAGAAGATTGAAGAATTGCGTGAAATCGTAGATGAATCTGATAAATTATATTATGAAAATATGAAGAAAAATGAAGCAGCTAAGAAAGCAGCTGAAGGAGGAACTCATGTTCAAGAAGAAATACTTCAACCTACCGTAGATAGTAATCTTAAAGAAGTAGCTGAAACAACGGTAGTAGAGGATAATGTGAATGAAAATAGCGCACCTTCTGAATCGAATACTGATACTTCTACTATACAAGAAAATAGCACTGAAGTAAATAATTTTAAAGTAGAAAATATGCAAGAATTGGAAAGTGATGATCCATGGGTAAAACGTAAATTAGAACAACAAAAAGAAAATACCTAAATTAAAAATAAATAATAAAGTAATTAAAAATAAATAAAAATGAATAAAAAATTAATTAAAAAATAAAAATTAAATAAATTTTAATCCATATATATTTATTTATTAAGTAAATATATAGATGTGTTTTAATGCACCTGCTAGTATGTGTGCGTTCCTGATCGGAGCAGTTTTCTCAGCCATTTTATTTGCTCGAAAGCAATATTTTTACAGTATATTTAGTTTTAATATTGCAATCATTCAATTATTAGAATTTTTTGTTCATATTTCATTAAACACACATAATTATGCAATGAATAAAATTAGTTCTATGCTTATTATGTTTTTTATATTTTTACAACCCATTACCTATTCTTTATTACTTTATTTTATACCTCCGAAAGGTGCTAGCTTTGCTAATCCTCAATGGAAGCCTATGTTCATTGGCTTAGCAATATTGGCATTCATTAATTTCCTATGTTATTTTATTTATTTATACCAAAATAATAAATTTCACATTGGATATTTAAATAAATGCGGTAATGTATGTCGGTTAGATTGGTCATTTATGACATCTAACTGGATTTTCACGTGGATTTATATATTCTTTTATTTTGTACTATTCTATAATGCACGATTTCATGTATTTTCAACAATAACAAACAACTTTCAAAATTTCTTTATGTATACTTTAGTGGCAGCTTTTGTATATATATTTATTATTGACAAAGTGAAAAATTTAGGAACAGTGGTGACTTCTTTCGGAAGCTTATGGTGTTTCTTATCGGTATTTTATGCTATGTTTATGGTATTTTTAGGTAATAATAAAAATTGAAAAATATTTATTAAAATATCATAAATATACATAACTATTTATATAGCTATTTATCCAACTTTCAAAATTCTTAATTTAAATAACATAATGAATAATCATCATAATTATTATCAATTAACGAATTATCCTCATGTTTTCAAAAAAAGCTATTGGGGTAATTTTGTGATAAATGAAAATGAAATTAATATAAATCATAATATTCTTGAAATAGTAAGGAACCGTAATCATTTTGTGGAAGATTTTCAAATTCAACGTTTTGGGAAATTACCTCAAACAAAGCAATGTAAAATGAATAAAATGCACAATATTTATGATCGAAATACTAATCCTTATTATGATCATTGTGAGGTTTATTATACATTTCGTAAAACACATATTATTATTATGAGTTCATATATTACAGAAACATTAGGTGAAGAATTATATCAAAAAGTAATCCAATGGTATCAAGAACGTGGATTTAGACTTTATCATCCTTTATATACATTAAATGCAACCACTTTTATTCAAGAACTATAATCATGAATAGTCGAAATAAACTTTATTTCGATTATTTATCTCTTTTATTTATTTCATCTATTTTTATAATTTTATAATAAAACTTTTTTTAGTTTTTAGTTATTATAAACAACCGGCTTACGTAAATCATCATGTGGTAATTTTTCTACAGGTTGCTGGGCATTATTTTCTACTTGAAAAAATGATCCAAAATCAGCATATTGTGATTCCAACCCATCAAAGCCAACAATTCCATTCATAGTTCCACCATTCATCGGAAATTCATTTTTATATTTCCAATTATCCGGATTTACAGTAGATTGTCGTACAGTATTACTATCAACATTTACAGTGGTAGATATATTTTCTTTTTCTTTAAAGATTGGTTGAGAAGCATCCGAAATTCCTAACGTTTGTAGAGAAGTCGCTTTTAAATCTGATTCATCTAAATTATCAAAGTTATTTTTTTTCTTAGGAAATTTATTGATTTCATAAAATTTATTGGTATCAGCAACATTGGATTCAAAATTTGGACGTGATTCATTTTCTAAATAATTATTTGCAGGTAATACAGGAAATTCATTTTTTTCGTCAAATTCTCTTACATCTTTTTTCTCAATTTGAATATCTTTAATGTAATCACTCATTTTCTTCTTAAATAGATCATCTTTTTTATTATTTTTTCCTAATAAGAAGTCTAGACTTTCATTTTCCTTATCTTTTTCTACAATCGAAAATTCTTTTTGGTTGGTCATTTTTTCTATAGATTTAGTTATAGGTGGTCCCAACGTTATACTGAAATCTATATTAATTAAAATAATATGTAATATAAAAATAATAATGAGTGCATGAATAATTATACTTAAATTCATTCTTATAATTAAATAGAAGAAAAATAATTAAATTTAACTTAACAATTAAATAAATAAATTTTAATTTTTTGATTATTTAA
>JGI10211J14876_10000631_pt1 | contig 15123 bp, 12 predicted proteins | sample Etolagsediment_FD_14876 | JGI IMG/M metagenome (IMG submission 14876)
TTATGTATATGATTTTCTTATTTTTTTTTAATTTTTATGAAAAAACCCATTTACGTGTATTGTTTTTTTTACTATTTTTTTTAGTGGTCTCTTCATTTTTTTTCACTTTTTTTTTTACTCATTTTGAGTAAAAAGCACTTTTTTTACTCATTTTACTTTTTACTCATTTTGAGTAAAGCTTTTTTATTTTTACTTTATTTTTACTTTTATTTTTACTTTGTTATTATATTATACTTTTTTGAACGAATAAAACATCATAAAATATATTTTATTATGAATTTAATGATTATTTTATATTTTACATTTTTTACTCATTTTACTCATATTTAAAAAAATAAATAATATATATATTATGGGCTATTATCAATGTGTACGTTGTGGTCATATTGTCACACAAAAAGTTGAAATATTAAGACACCTTAAACGTAAAAATAAATGTTCTCGAAATATTAAATCATACAATTATAATGATGAAGAAATACTTCAACTTTCTCTTAAAAAACATAATGAAGAAAAACAGGAAAATGATAAATTAGAAAATATTTACCAAGATAATATAACACCTTTTAAAGAAAATGTTAAAAAAGATAATACAAAAAATGAAGAAGATAATACAAAAAATGAAGAAGATAATACAAAAAATGAAGAAGAAATACCTAATTTACAAAAAGTATCTCATTATGATATTTGTATTCAACAAAAAAAAATAGATAATCAAATAACTAAAAAAAAAGATGAAGACAAATCTAAAAAAAAACATGAATTTATATGCCCAATTTGTTGCCGTATTTTTAGTCGTAAATATAATTTAAACCGACATCAACAAAAATGTTCTAATTCTAAACTTTCACAAAAATTTGAAGAAAATATTATTCTTAATAATAATACCACCAATAACTACAATACTATTAATAATAATTATAACAAAAATTTATTTGTTAATTTTAATTTAGAACCCTTCGATAATGAATGGGATGTCAGTAAAATTACTAAATTTACCAAACACTCTATTTTACTTTCTAAAATTATGTACTCTAACCTTCTCAAAACTATCTTAGAAAATGAAAAAAACTTAAATGTTCTTATCGAAAAAGATACAAATACCGGTCTTGTTTATAAAAATAATGTCGATAAATTTATTACAATGAATATAAAAGATATTATTGAACAATCTATGGAAAAACTAAATAAACATCTTAATGATTTCTACAAAGAATCTGTTAATGATGATGAATTTGTAATTATGAATAAAATCTTCGAAAACCAAAAAATAAATATTGATAATAAATATTTAGATTTTAAAAATAATATCAATATACAAAAAAAAGTTCAAGAATTTATTACAGATATTTTTGATAAAAAAAAAGAACATGCTATTAAATTATATAATCAAGTTTTACTTCAAAATAAAGATAATAATGATGATGGTTATTAATATATAATTTTATTTTTTATACTTAAAAAGACTATTTATTTTTTTCTATTTTCGAAAAATTATAGACAACTTTTATTAATTATGAATACCTATTTTGTTTTTATACTCTTCTTTCTTTTCCATTGTGATGCATTTTGGATACCTAAACCTTATATTTCTTTGTTGAAAAATAATGAAAATAATTACCAAAATCAGTTGTCCAATAGAAAAACATTAAAAAAAAATAAATATACAGTTGTGCATAACAAAGAAAATATTGTTTTAAGATATGATAATATAACTAATTATTTCTATGATAATTATTTACTAAAAAATAAAAAGGTTTTGAATATTTACCCCGGAGGAATTAAAGGATTTTATGAAATGGGAATATGCACTTTTATTAAAGAACATTATGATTTAAAAAATATTGTTTTTAGTGGAGCTTCATCTGGAGCTTGGAATTCTTTATTATTATCTTATAAAGGTGATATTTCTCATTTTAAAAATATTATTTTTGATATAAACTATGACCAAAATAAATCTATTTATCAACTTCAACAATCATTAAAAAATAAACTACTTAAAGAATTTTCAAACCATGACTTTGATTTAAAAAAATTATTTATTGGGGTCACTGTTTTAGAAAAATTAAGGTTTAAAACATTTATTTATACTGATTTTAACTCATTAGAAGACGCATTAAACTGTATTATTGCATCGTCTAATATTCCTTTTATTACCGGAAAACCTTTTTACTTTTATAAAAATAAATTGTCCTTTGATGGCGGATTTAGAGATGACCCCTTTATTCATCACCCTTATCATTCAATCTTTATTCATCCTTCTTTATTTAATAAATACAATATTCTTAATGATGATGATAATAATGATAATAATAATAATCATAATAATTCACATTTAATAATTGAAGATAATAATTTTGTTGTTAATAATGATAAATTTTTAGATTTATTTGTACAAGGTTATAAAGATGCTGAAAAATATCAAGATATTATTAAAAAAAAATTAAATTTATAAGTATCCCAATGACTTTTCCTGTTCTTGATTAATACTACTTCTTATTTTTCGAATGATATGGGGTTTTAATTCTAATTGTTTTTGTATAAATACTTTGTTTTTTTGACCCTTGTAACTATTAATCTTTTTCCATTCATTATTTTTTCTTTTTAATTGAAATTTATTTTCTATAAACATCATTACACTCTCAAAATGATTATTTAAATCCTCATATCGTATTAATAAATAATTTTTTACTTTCTCTTTTAACTCATAAATTAAATAATTGTTTTTTATATTTCTTAATTCAAAAATATTTTTATACCTTCTTTTTATTTTTATATGTCTGTCTTCCATTATTTCTTTGTTCTCTTCATTAACACTATAAAATTCATTGTTTAAAAATGCTCTTATATTTACTTTATTTTCTTCAGGTATATGATGCTTTTTTTTAAAAAAACTATCTATCCAATATACCGGGTCTCGTACTATTCCTAAAAATAATACTTCATCATCATCCTCTATTATTGGGTTCCTTTTAGAAAAATCATAATATCCAAAAAAATGTTTATAATGATAATGCCATACTAATTCTAATTCAAAATTCTCCAATATTGCTTGTTCTAAAAAATTAGTTCCTGTACAACGCTCCCCATAAACACTAAAATATTTAATCATTCTATTTTTTATATTTTTTTTTAATTTATTTTATAACTTAATTTTATGAATAAATCTATTTTAATTTATAATGATTCTAAATATAAGAAATTATTTCCTATTCAAAAACTTATTTTTTATTGTGGCTCTATTTTAGATGTTTACTTTGCTAAAGTTTATAACCCTCCCTTTTATAAATCAATTATTTATGTAGATCCTCAAAATGATAAAAACTTTAATTCTAATCAAGAAGAATTTATTCAAAAATCTTGGAATTGTACCCTGTTAAATGGTACACTTGTCATTCCTTTTCAATTTACAAAATATATTAACTCTAAAAACTTTAAAACTGTGGTTGTTCAAAAATATAAATTTGCTATTTATACTAAAAAAGAAGATAAACTTTACATCTTTTATGATAAATATAGAGTAGTTGATTTTATGATTATTGGTGTTGAAAAAGCAGGTACTACTTCTGCCCTTAATAACCTATCAAAACATCCAGATGTATTTTTAGCTAAACCTAAACATCATCCAGGTGAAGAAATGCATTATTATGATTTTCATTGGAATAAAGGTGAAAAATGGTATAAATCCTTTTTTGATTATAACTATAAATGTGTGGGCGAAAAAAACCCAAATATAATTTATCTTGACTACATGTACCCTTATATTCAAAGCATTAACCCTTGTGTCAAAATGATATTGTTTTTACGAAATCCCATTGATAGAGCCTATAGTGCTTGGCATTTATTTCATGTAAGAAATGAAACCTACATAAAAAATAATAATCGTAAAAGTTTTCAAGAATTAGTAAATGATGAATTAGAACATCGACTTCATGAACCTTTAAATCCAACAGTAAGTTATAGTCATATTTTACAAAAAGGTTTGTACTATAAACAAATTAAAAAATTAACTCAGTACTTTCCTATGCAAAACCTATGTATTATATTCTTAGAAGATCTTGAAAAAGATCCAAAAAAAGTATATGAAAAAATGTATCATTTCTTAGATGTTGATGTGATTCATACAAATTATGAAAAGAAATTAGAAGGTAAATATAAAAATAATCAGAAAAAAAAAGATATTCATCCCGAACTCTATAAAAAATTAGTTGACTTCTTTAAAAGTGATGTCCAAAAACTTGAAAAAATGCTAAAAGTTAAGACCCATTGGTTTTGATATTTTAAAAAAAAAATAAAAAATGATTTAAAGTAACTATTTTTTAATAATGTTAAGTAAAAACATATAAAATTAATTTAATAATATTATATATATAAAATGGCAACAATTCTATCTATAGAAGGTAACATCGGTTCTGGTAAGTCAACTATTATTAATTATTTAAAGAAAAATTATTCAAAAGATGAACATATCATTTTTTTACCAGAACCTGTAGATGAATGGGAGAAAATTAAAGACGATAAAGGTCATACAATATTGACCAAATTTTATAATGATCAAAAAAAATATAGTTTTGCATTTCAAATGATGGCATACATTAGTCGTCTAAATATTTTAAGAAAAACAATACAAGAAAATCCTGGAAAAATTATTATTAGCGAACGTTCATTATATACAGATAAATATGTTTTTGCTCAAATGCTCTATGACGATCAAAAAATGGAATCTGTAGAATATCAAATTTATAACAATTGGTTTCATAGTTTTAGTGATTTAGCACCCTTACATAAAGTTATTTATCTAAAAACAGACCCTGATGTAAGTTTTCAACGTATTCAAGATAGAAATCGTACTGGAGAAAGTTCAATACCATTTGATTATATTCAAAATTGCCATAAATATCATGATAAAATGTATGATTTAATTAGTTGTTCTAAAAAAATTGTAGATTGTACAAGTGATTTTAAAGAAAATGCTCATTATTTTGAACAAATTACAAAAGATATTTTAAATTTCTTAGAGTAATTCTTCAATAAATTCTGTATTTTCTATAAATTGAATATTTTTTATTTTTTCTTCATATTTATTATTATTTTCTAAATAATAATTTATTGATCCTATCATATTATCTATTGAATTGACATATACAATACTATTTTTATAATAATGAAAATTTTCTACATCTTCTTGATTTGGTAAAAAACTAATGACTAATTTTTTACAACTTTGTACTTCACTTATTCGATAAGCTTCTAATAACGCATTTTCATAATAATGAATATTTATTACTATTTTACAGGCTTGTATAAATTTAAATAAATTTAACCCAAAAATAGTATTAATAATTTTAATTTTATATTTACTACCTAATTTATGTTGAATATAATTTAATATTAATTTTCGTGGTTGATTCATTGTTCCGTAAAATAATACATCAAATGGTTCAATTTGAATATGTGAATTTTGTTGTGGATATAATTTTTCAAATGGCACAATCGGAATATGTACCAAATTCATTTTTTGTTGAATTAAATGATGAAATTTTTTTATATTTGCATTTGAATAATCCCAACAACGATGACTAAATAATAATGATAACTCATACTTTTTATTAATCCAATTGGATATATCTTTTTGCTCTAATTGATAAATAATATAATGTTTTGGATAAACATTTACTTTCTGAGAAAATAATATAATGTGTAGATTTGAACTATTTAAATCTACTTCTTCTTTAATTAAAACCTGATAATTTTGTTTTTCTAATATATATTTTAATGCATTTGATAAATAAAAACCAAATTTACAAGAAATAATAAATATTTCTTTAGGCATAATTAATATTTATATATTATTTGTTTTTTTATTACATATTTGTTCTAAAAATAAAAGAATATCTATTTTATTTAATGAAATTTGAATATTAAGATCTAAAAAATAACACATAAAATAATTAATATTAATATTTTTTAATTTTCGATGTTTTTCTAAATATTTTTTTGCATTATGTATTACTTGTTCATCTAAATAATAACCTGTATTTTTTTTATTAACTTCTATTTTATATTCTTCATCTCTAAAATTAAACATATTTGATTTAATATTCTCATTTATTTGTATTACTAATTGATTTATTAATTCTTTATTTTGATTTAATTTAATTAAATAGTGATCAATGTTTTTTCTAAATAATGTATACAATTTATTTTTTATTCTATTTTCATGTACAATATATAATTCATATTTATTTAATGTTTTTGTTAATCTTTTTACTATTTTTTTTGATAATATATGAGAGAAATATATATTTCTATTGATATAATAATATATATGACTAAAATGAAGTTTCATCTCTAATTTATACTTAGATTATTTACAATCTTCCTCAACCATCTCTTCTACTAATTTATCAAAACTATATTTTGGTTCCCAACCTAATTCATTTCTTGCTTTTGTTGAATCCCCTAATAATTCTTCTACTTCTGCTGGACGAAAGTATCTTTCACTTACTCTAATAAGTGTTTTTCCAGTGTTTTCATCTATACCCACTTCATTTATTCCACTTCCATCCCACTTAATCTTAAATCCCTTCAATCTAAATGCCTTTTCTACAAACTCTCGTACACTGTAAAAACGATTTGTTGATAAAACATAATCATCTGGTTTATCTTGCTGCAACATTAAATACATCCCATATACATAATCTTTAGCATGACCCCAATCTCGTTTTGCATCTAAATTACCTAAAACTAAGTCTTCTTGTTTTCCTTTTAATATATTACCAAGACCTATTGTTATTTTTCGAGTAACAAATGTTGGACCACGTCGTTTTGACTCATGGTTAAATAAAATTCCAGAACATGCAAACATATCATATGATTCACGGTAGTTTTTGGTAATCCAATGACTGTATAATTTGGCAACTCCATAAGGAGAACGAGGATAAAAAGGTGTTGTTTCTTTTTGAGGTACTTCTTGTACTTTTCCAAACATTTCACTTGTTGAAGCTTGATAAAAACGTGTTATTTCTTGTAATCCACAACTTCGAATAGCATTGAGTAGTCGTAAGGTACCAAGTGCATCAGCATCTGCGGTATATTCAGGAACATCAAATGATACTTTTACATGACTCATAGCACCTAAATTATATATTTCTAATTTTTCCATTTCTGGATTTTTTGATTTTATTTCATGAAGTAATCCTAATAAACCTGAACTATCTGTTAAATCACCATATCTTAATATTAAATTCTGATGATGAAATAAATGATCAATTCGTTTTGTATTTATTGACGAACTTCTACGAATAATTCCATATACAACATATTGTTTTGATAATAATAACTCTGTTAAATAAGATCCATCTTGACCTGTTATACCTGTTATTAATGCTACTTTCATTAATTATAATAAATTATTTTAAATTTATTTTTTAATCAAATTTAATTTAAATTATATTTCTTTTATATTTATTTTATTTAATGGTAAATTTAAAAGATTTCGATTATTTATTTTATTTAGATATTTATCCTGAATTAAAATCAAGTAATATAACCTCTGAAAATAAAGCATTTGAACATTTAAAAAAAATAGGATTAAAACAAAAACGTTTTTATAGTAAAAATCATTCTCATTATTATTATCACTATGACTGGAAAAAATATTTAGATTTCTATAAAGATATTCAAAAAAATTATAAAAATCAATTAGATGCTTTTAAACATTATATGTATAATGGTATTCATGAAGATAGGAAGATATTTCCTCTCAATAAAATAAATATTAATCATTTTAATTGGGACATGTTTGATTATTCTTTTTATATAGAATTTTATAATGAATTAAAACTTAAAAATAAGAAAGATGCCATTGAACATTTTAAAAAAAAAGGACATTTACAAAATAAAGTTTATAGTTTTAAACATAGTTATTTTTATTATAATTATGATTGGTATAAATATATTTTTGATTATAAAGATTTAATACATTTTAGTATAAAACAAGCTTTTTTACATTATATTCAAAATGGAGAAAATGAAAAAAGAATTATTTATAAACTTGATGATAAAAATTATAAACTAAAAAATTTTGATTGGAAATTTTATTTATTTATGAATGATGATTTAACCCAAAATAATATTTTGAATTATGAAGATGCATTAGATCACTTTAAAGAAAATGGAATAAATGAAGAACGATTTTATAGTAAAGATCAATATTTATTACACTCAAGTTATGATTGGGATCAATATATTATAGATTATGATCTGAAAATGACACCCAAAAAAGCATTCATTTATTATTATAAATATGGAAGAAACAAAAATCATCAATTAAAAGATATATCTCAAGAAAAATATTTTTATTATGATTTTTTTAGAAAAATTAATAATATTCATCTTGAAACAAATGAAGATTGTTTAAAGTATTATTATGAAAGTAATAATAAATTACCTTATTCATATGAACACTATTTAATATATCATTTTTTTGATTGGGATTTAATATTTGAAAAAAATATAGAAGAACTTAAATTATATAAATTTAAAAATGATAAAGCATTTTATTCATATTATTTATTCAATTATCACCATTTAAAAATAGATTTAATCTTAAATATTCAATATAAAAAAATAAATTCATTTCAAAATAAAGATATACTTTTTCATGATATTAAACTTTTAAAAATTTTTATTAAAAGAAATATTATAAAAAATGATTATACATACATCAAAAATATATTAAATTTTCAAAAAAAAATAAATGAGTGTTTTCAGTTAAATCTGGAATTAATAGATCTACCTTTATATTTTGAATTTTTTAATAATGTTTCTTTGAATGACCATTATCATTTTAGTTTCGTTGTATCTTCATTTAATAATGAAAAAAATATAAAAAATAATTTACTTTCTATCATTTATCAAAATTATAAAAATTGGAAAATTTATTATTCAAATGATGCTTCGACTGATAAAACAGATGAATATTTTCATAAAATTGTTAATGAATATGATATTCAGGATAAAATACATTATACTCTTAATCAACAAAATATGAAACAATCTTATTGTAAATATCATAATTACCATTTAATACCTGATGAAGATATTGTAATCATATTAGATGGAGATGACTGGTTAGCTACATCTAATGTATTAAATATTTTTAATGATACTTACTATAATAATGAGTATTTAATATTATATAGTGGATATAAAATATATTATCAAGATAAAATTGAAAATATTGTATTAGGTAGTGAGTATCCACAAGAGATAAAGATAAATGGTAAATATAGAAAATATAAAGATTGGTTATTTACTCATGTTAAAACAGCATATGCATGGTTATTTAAAAAAATTCCTGTTTCATATTTTCAATATAATAATGAATGGCTTGATAGATGTACAGATTTAACTGAAATGTATGCTATTTCTGAAATTGCTAAAGAAAAAGTAGGTCATATAAAAAAAGCATTATGTATTTATAATAAAAATAATTCAATTCATTATAAAAATTCTTATTATAACGATTTTGATTCTAAAAAAAGAAAAACGATTGAAAATTATGTAAAAAATCTTCCTTCATTAGAAATTATATTACCAAAAATATTTATTATTAACTTAAAAGATGAAAAAGAAAATAAGAAAAAAATACAAAACCAGTTAGATTACTTTAATATAAAAGATTTTGAATTTTTTGAAGCAAAAAATGGTTATCAAAATGAAAATATTCAAAATAAATATTTAGAATATATAAATAAATATGATAATAATAAAATACCAAAACAAATTTTAACTGTTCAAAAAAAACATATTCATAATTTAGGTGCTTTAGGAATTATTTATTCAACATTTGAATTATATAAATATATTAATAAAAATACTGAATTAGATCATGCTTTTATTTGTGAAGATGATATTTATTTTCATAAACAATTTTCTCTATATTATTCTTTAAATAATTATGAACTTAAAAATAAAGATTTTATTTATTTAGGATTTAATTCAACATCTCTTGATATACAAAAATTAATAAAATTTAAATCTAAATTTTCTATCAATTTAATACCAAAAGATTTATTAATTCAAGGTGGTATTTATGGAGCATATTCTTATATTTGTTCAAGAAATTTTAGAAATTATGTATTAGAATTAGGTATTGATTATTATATTAATAATAATTTAAATTTAGATGTATCATTTAATATTTTTAATTATAAATATGATAAATCTTTTGTTCAAAATGATTTAAGTTTTTTTATTGTGAAAGAACATTTATGTATTCCTGAAGTTCGTAAAAATGGTATTAATAAAATTCGTAATGAAAAATTTTATAAAGAAAGATTTATAAATTTGGATAATTATTTAATTTAAATTATTTTCTTATTTTATGGATTTAAAAAATGAACTCGATTTAGATTTTTATATTTCTATGAATGAAGATATAGCTTTAAAATTTGAATATAACTATGAAAAAATTAAAGAACATTATGAACATAATGGTATAAAGGAAAATCGTTATTTTAGTAAATTTCATAGTTCTCTTTATTATCAACATAATTGGATTCAATATTTATATAAAAATAATGATTTAGTTAAAAATAAAATTAATAATGAAAAATTAGCTTTTAAACACTATATCGAGAATGGTATTAAAGAAAAAAGAGAAATATTTCCTGTGATCAATAGAAAAAAACAAGATATATCAGATGAACTTAGAAATCATGAAATTGAATTATTAAAGAAAACACCAAGTCTTAATTTTATTCAAGAATATTATCCTTCTATGAAAAATAAACAAAAAGCTGAAATTGTTAAATATATAAATAAAAATATAAATAAAAAAAGTTTTGCATTTAGTCTTTATCATGAAGATTTATATAAAAATTATGATTGGGAACACTATTTAACTCATAATTTAGACCTTAGAAATGCTAATATATTATCTAAAAACGAAGCTTTTATTCATTATATTTCATGTGGTGAATCTGAAGGTCGTGTATTGAAAAAAATTAAAATAAATGATGAAAACGAAAATAAAAATAAAAATGAAAATAATCAAAATAATACAGAATATAATGAAAATAATGAAAATAATGAAAATATAAATAATATTAAACAAGTAATTGAAACAAAAAAAATAGATATTGTTGATGAAAAAACCATTATTGAAGAACCAATTATAATAAATAATGATGATTCTCATATGGTCCAATTAAACCCAATATTAAGTGAAAAATTAAATAAAGATGATTTATTTGATTTAGTTAAAAATAATATAAACTTAAATAATGATTTTATTGAAGAAAATATAAAAATACAACCAAGTATTAATTACACACACTTTTTATATTTATTTGATGAAAAATATTATTATTTAATGAATTCAGATAAATTTAATTTTGAAAATACAAAAGATTCATGTTTAAATCATTTTTTAAATACTGGATTAAATAAATATTTACCATTTAATAAAGAACATTATTTAACATATATAAATTCATGTTGGAATTCATATAAAAAAATAAATTATTTAGATAAAAATTTAACTGATGATGAAGCATTTCATCATTTTATTAAAAATAAAATTTATTTTAATAAATCTATTCATTATCCTCCTAATAAATTTAATCAAGAATATTTTATAAATAGCTTTTATAATTTATTATATGATGTTATTGAAGATAACTCTGATAAAAATTATTATTATTTTTTACTTAATGAAGATAAAGATAAATTATTTCCAAATAATTTTTATTATTATATTTATCAATTTATTGACTGGAATTTATTTAAACAAAAAAATAAAATGAAACTTTCAAATATAGAATGCTTTAAAACTTTTATAAAAAATTTAGATGATTTTAATAAATTTGAACTTGATTTTAATGTAATTGATAAAATAAATATTCCTAATAAAAAAAAATTATTAGAAAAATCATATTTTAAAGATTTTTACTATAAAATTATTAAATATATCCATAATAAAAAATCAATTATTGAATTACATAAATATTATTCTACAATATTTAATCAGTCTATTATTCAATTTCCTGAACATTTTAATTTAATGAAAATTAATAATTCTATTGAAAAAAAAACATATCATTTTAATTTTATTATTCATTATATTAATTATTATGACTCACTTATAAATATTTTATTAACATTAATATATCAAAATTATAAATATTTTAAAATTATTATTCTAAATAAAAACGATGATAAAAATTTAAAAAATAAAATAAATCACTTTAAATCTATTTTTCAATTTCAATCTATTGAAATAATAGAATTTAATGAATATCAAGATATAAAATTTGAAAAATATATAGATATTTTTGACTTTAATATATTTTTAGATACAAATTATTATTTATCAAATAATTTTATTCTTAATCAGTTTATTAGTAATTTTAAAAATAATCAAAATATTCTTAAACATTTAAGTGTTCAAAAAATTGAATATGATAATAAAAAATTTAATGGTATTGTACTATTAAATTCATTAGTTCTATTTAATAACCCACACTTAATTCATAATTATTTATATATTGAAGAAGATATAATAGAATTAAATGGTCTAATTCATTTAAATAATATTGAATATTTAAATCATGATTATTATAATTATGATGAAAAAATAAATTATAGTTATAATATTAAATATCCTATATTTATTTTTTATACAAATGATGAACAAAAAAAATATATTAAATTTGATTCTTATTATTATTTAATTAAAATTACTCATTCTAATGTTATCAAAGAATTCTATCAAAAATTTATTGAAAAGAATTTATTTGATTATGCTATTTTTATATTTTTAGATAATATAAATAATAAATTTAATGATATAAATTTTGATGATATAGATGATTTTCAAAATAAATACCAATTAATGAATATATTTAAAGATAAAAAAAATAAAAAAGCAAAAAATATTACTAAAAAAAGTAAAATATCTCCAAACTTAAATGATTATAGTGCATTTATGATTAATAAAGAGTGTCTTCAAAAATATTTGAATAAAAAATAATATTTTTTTAATTTATATAAAAATTAATTTTCTTTTCAATAAAACTTTATTTTATTAATTTAATGAAATATCTTATTTATAAAGGTACAGGTGGTTTAGTTCATATGTTAAATGGTCTTGAAAATGCTGTTTTATTAGCTAAAAAAGAAAAAAGAATTCTTCTTATTGATACTTTTAATACTGGTACTTTTAAACAAAATTTTGGAGATTATTTTTATATTTATGATGATAATTTAAATTATATATGCGATTATGATGATATAGATCCTAATGTTAAAAAAGATCTATATTTTGAAAATATTCATATTAATGATATTCAATTTAAAGGTACAAAACTTATTCAGGGTAAGTATTATCTTGCTGATACAGATATAATTATTCAAGATACAATAGGTAAAAAAAATAAAATACTTAGAGTTTATGCTGGATATTATTCTGAATTTATTCAAAATTTAAAATTAAATCAATCTATTCTTGAATCTATATATGATAAATGTCATTCTATTTTAGAATTATATCCAAAATATATTAGTGTTCATTTTCGTAATACAGATATGAAAAATAATATAAAAGATTTTATTGAAAAAATAAAAACAACATCAAATAAATATAATATAAAAAATATTTTTATTGCAAGTGATGATTGTAATGCATTTAATACTTTTAAATCTAATCTAAAAAATCTTTGTTTCTTTCAATTATTTAAACCACCTAATTGTAATGGTAAAAATATACATTATCATTATTCAAATAAAAAAAATTTAGTTTTAAATAGTCTATTTGATCTTTATATGATAGGTAAGTCAAATTATTTTATTCCTTCTAATAATTCTGGATTTTCAAAATGGATTATTTATCAAAAAAATAATATAAAACATAATATTTTTGATGAAGAATTTAACTTTACAGAAATTATTTAATTATAAATTTTCAATTTTATTTTTAAATTGTGTAATTAATACATTAAATTGTTCATGTGCTTTTTCTAAAAATATATCTTGATTATAAAAATCTAAAAGTTCATTTTTAAATACTATCATATTTTTTATTTTTTCAACTAATTTATTGATTGATTCCTGATTTGAAGGTATATAAAATAATATTCTTTTTAAATTAAATATTTTTTGATCAATAGCATCTAACTTCCCATAATAAATTGGTATTGCTCCTGATAAACAACAATCCATTAATTTTTCTGTAATATATCCAGGAAAATTACCTTCTGAATTTTCAGGACAAATATGAAATATAAATTGTTTTAAAAATTTATTTTTTCCTAACTTTTCAAAAGAAGCATGGTCATAATTATTTTCAAAATGTGAAGGACATATAATTTTACCTATATTTTTTAATGCTTCATATATAGGTTTTCTTGTATTCCATGTATCATGACGACATATTAAAGCACAGAAATCTTTTTTATTTAATTGCTCTAATGTTATTTTATGTGTATTGTTTATTTTATTGAAAAAATCTTCATTATAATAATGTTCTTGTTCATATGCTTTATAATAATTTATATATAAAGGAAGTTTATAACGATGATTCATTGGTTTATTTAAAACACAACCATAAATCATGGTAAATTCATTATCTTGAATTAAAGGATAAACATATTTAGAATGATGAATAATAGGCTCGCTTAACCATAATATTTTAATCTTATTTTTTAGTTTTGTTTTAATTAATTGGTAATCATCTTCTTGTATAAAAGAACCAATTAAATAAATATTACTTTCTAAATTTTTATCATGTGGTATATAATGATATTTTTTCATAATTGTTTTAGAATATAAATTTGATTTATAATTAAAAGCAGGAAACATACACATAATAGTAAATGACTTGTTCATATTGAATATTAATAGATTTAATTAAAAATAAAAACTATATATAAGTTTCTTTATATTTTTTTAAATCTATTTTTATAAAATATGAATAAACCCATTCGTATTATTCAAACAGCAGCAGCACATTCCGGAAGTACTGTGTTATCTAATATTCTTATGGCTTATTTTCAACCTTATGAATCATTGGCTTTTATGGGAAAACATACTTACTCTGAAGATTTTTTAGAAAAAAAT
>JGI10211J14876_10000632_pt1 | contig 15121 bp, 12 predicted proteins | sample Etolagsediment_FD_14876 | JGI IMG/M metagenome (IMG submission 14876)
TTTATCAAATTGATTCAAAAAGGGAATCATTTGATCTCGAATTTTACCGCGTTCACATTCTTTGGAGGTAGAATCATACACAAAGGGGAGATTATGTTCTTGAGCAAAAGCAAGAATAGTATCTTTTTTTATATCCAATAAGGGACGAAAAATCTGAAGTTCATTATCTTCTTGTAAAATACTCATTCCCTTTAAATTTTCATAATTAATATTTTTTTTGATATTATTTATGATATTTTCCATACAATCGTCTAAATTATGTCCTAAAAGAATAATGTCACATACATTATGATAACAATCATATCGAATATTTTTGGTATATGTTTCATAAAATGCGCGATCCTTGATGGTAGTTCTTGATAACTCATTAATCTGACGAACATAAAAAGGAATATGTAAGGATTGACATAATGCTTGTACGTATTCTTGTTCTAATGATTGCTGGGGTCTATTTCCGTAATTTACCATAAAAGCTTGAATGGTGATTTTATTTTGCATATTTGGATAATGATGATAGAAATGATGTAGTAAATAAAGACAAACGCAAGAATCGACGCCGCCAGAAATGGATACTGTCACTTTACATTTATGTGTATTATTACCATTGTTATTATGATTATTTGATGTAATTAAGGGAAAAAGAAAGGTTTTATATTGATTTTCAAAATGTTGTATTAGTTTATTTTTTTTAGAAATGGGACATAACTTGGTTAAAGTGGGGCATGAAATTGGATCTAATATTGAACTATCGAATGATATTATATTTGGTATTTGTGCTGGTATGAAAAGTATTTTTTCCTTGTTCAATTCATAAATTTTTTTACAACTTGCTTTGATAAATCTTTCATACATTTTATGGTAATGCTCACTGATCCATTGATTTACTAAATGTAAGCAAGTATAAATATGGGTTAGTTGAAATGTGTGACGTAAGGGCATTAGTAAAAAACAACGCTCTTCGGGAAGTTCATAATGATGTATGTTAGATAATATTTGATATGTTTCAAAAAAATACAAGGCTTTTTGATCAAATAATGCAATTTTAGTGGGTTGTTGGCGAAAAATATGTCGGCTAAATTGATCACATACTAAAATATGAACAAAAATTTCTTTTTTATGATGATTAAATTGTTCAATAAAGGAAGAGGAGACTTGGTGATGTTGAATTTCCTCTACATAATTTTGATAAGTTTCTTGTATACATAAGTCAAATGAAGATGGGCATCCGAACCAATAATGACTATGTTGAAACCAAAAATTATAAATATCATGGATTATAGGATTCATAATTTAGAAAATAAGATACATATTGTAATAATAAAGAATACTTTATAATGAAATGAGCTATTTTTATTCAATAAGAAAAAATATAAAAAATAGTATGAAATAAAGTAAATTGGATAAAATTATAAAATATATACATGAAGCCATAAATTTATACAATTGAGTCTTTGTAAAAGACTCTGTTAGGCTCATCATTTGAATTTTTACTTAATGATACAAGATATGTATCATTAAGTTCTGGTTGCTTTCTATTAGGATACCACGGTTCTTCACCATGAATACCAAAGGTATAAGTATTTTCGAGTTTTTCACCTAACAAAGTTGTTAGTTCAAGAACTGGAATCCACTGAATCCGTAGGTTATTCACAATTTTTTCTTCAAAGCGAATCACTCTTGCTTTGTACTCATTGAGTACACCCCAAATCAAATTGTTGTTCGGGAAGTTAGCATCTAAGCGTACAGGAATCTCCATACCTTTATCAGCATTTGGATAATTCTCAAGGAACTTACCACTTTTGAATCTGAACACATTTAGATGTCCAGAACTACGGTCAGTGTGTTTAACTTCTTGTCCATCTAACGTTTTCAAATGGAATAAACCACCTTTATCCGTCATTTTGAAAAGAATTGCATTGTAGATAGTGTTAGGATTACTTCCTTGCGTGGAATGTACGGATAACTCGTCATTTTCAAGATCTTCTTCGGACTCATCTTGTTTCGATTTAAGATCATCTTCCTCATTGGTAGCAATAGAAGCATCATCATCTGAATCCGTTTCACACATACTGGCCCAAGATGGGCCGGATTTAACTGTAAGTGGTGTTTCAGAGCGTGGCGCAGTTTCTTTGTTCTCATTTGAACTAGTTTCATCACGCTTGTCAGCATACGTTTCAAGCCGATTAAAAGCGTCTTCTAAATCATTTATCTCATTCTTTTTTTTTAGAAGAATTACATTAATATTACTAAGTTCATTATTAAGAAAACTTAGTCTTTCCATACTATAAGATTTATCCTTTAGAATTAGATTCATATCTTGTTCAAGGCGATTAATTTCATGCTTTAAACGTTCATACTGTTCAACAGGAGTCTCGTGAAGCGTAGTCATGGCTAGAAGATCTATCAAGCAAGACTTATGATTATATTGATAATTTAAGGATAGCTAAAAAAAAAATCATTTTTTTTCTATCTTCATTTACATTATGTATTGGATTTATTTATAATTTTTCATTTATTTTTAAGTAATAAAATATTTTAAATAATCTTTTATTATTTTTTTTTGAAAAATGATCTTTTGACATGTTTAGGTGAATTTATTTCTTCTTCACTATCATCATCACATGAACCATCTAACGAACTTTCATCTTCATCTTGACGAAGAAAAGAACGATATTTTGAATCTTCATGTAAATGTCCTTCTTCTTGAGAGTCATACTCGTCTTCATTTTGAGTATCAATTTCAATAATTTTTTTATTAGAACGTATCGTAAATAAACCTCCATGATATAAAAATCGAACAAAATTATCAAAAGAAAATAATACACCATGTTTCTTGGCTTTGATGATCATAGATTCATCTATCATTGATATAGGGATTAATGCGATTAACCCCGTTTCAATAATATATTTTCGTTTTTTAGTATCATAAAATATACCATCTCCATAATGTGTTTTATGAACAATCATACATTGATCATTATTTTTCAGATCAAATTTTCCATCTTCATATTGGAAAATATCTCCATAAATTTCATGGTAAGTTTTTTCATCTAACGCAAAAACAGGATCTCCTAAATAATATTTTCCTTGTTTTACTGTTTCATTCATGATACGATATTTGCTTGTAACGTAAGTTAATATCTAATTAATATTAAATTAATAAAAATTATATTTTAAATAAACTTTTGTTAGTATAATTTTATTTTAATGATGATTATATTACAAATTTATCATTTTTTTTAATGAATCAAAATAATTAAATAGTGTTTCTTTTGGAAAATCAGGAAAACATTCATTATATGTATTCCAATCAATTTGAATATTATTATCGTTTTTATTTGGACGAATACGAATCACTAATTTATTAAACTCATCATCAAATTCCTGTAAAATTAAACGAAAACGTATAACATGATTTTCATATGAAATAGTACCATAATGACTTCGTGCGTATATTAAATGATTCAAATATCTTTTATCATTTTCGATAAAAAATAAATAACATTGACAAATTTGATATAATGAATGATATTCATGCTTGGCAGATTCAAAATAAGATAATTTTTGTAATAATTTGAGTTGTATAAAACATAACTCACGTAATGTAAAAGATGATTTTTTAAAAAAATTATCAATCATATCAATAAGCATCTGTTTACTTTGATTTTTATTTGGTTTCATGTTTCATCCATACTATAACAAGGATAATAAATTATTCGGAAATTAAATTTTAGTAGTATAATATATTTAATATATAATTATTATATATTTAATGAATATTTATAGTAATATTTATAGTAATATTTATAGAATATTTATAGAATATTTATAGAATATTGATAGTAATAATTAGATTTTTGTTATTACACAAAGGATGTAATTACAATTATTTGTAATTATTTATAATATAATATACAAGTATCTTTTTAAATCTTAATTTATTAATGTTCTTATCATTATTTTTATCAAATGGAATGTACTTAAAAAAGAAAGTTTATATATAAATACCCTTTTTAGAACTAATCATGTTTTATTCATTGATTATTATGTCAAGTTTATTAACATCTGCTTTTACCTATCATGTACCACGAAATGTATCTCCCTTTGTTCGTTCTTTTTCAAAATTAACTTCCAAAATGGATAAACATACGGATTCCAAAATTCAAAAAAAATATTATGCTAAATCTGAAGGACAAGTAAAATATAAACAAGCATTATATGATAAATTTATTAATCTTATTGTATGTGACGGGCCCGCAGGTTCAGGAAAAACTAGTCTAGCATGTGATTTTTCTTTAGATATGCTCAAAAATAAAAACGCTCAAAAAATAATCATCACACGTCCGACTATTTCTATTGAAGAAGATTTAGGATATTTGCCAGGAAATATTAATAAAAAAATGCATCCATGGACAATACCTATTTTTGATGTTTTTCTGGAATATTTTTCACAATCTGAATTGGATTTTTATATTCGTGAAAATATAATTGAAATTTGTCCATTAGGATTCATACAAGGTCGAACTTTTAAAAATTCGATTATTATTGCGGATGAAATGCAAAATAGTACACCTGGACAAATGTTTATGTTACTTACACGTATTGGGGAGAATTCTAAAATGATACTAAATGGTGACTTGAAACAAACTTGCCAAGAAGGAAATGGACTCCAAGATTTCATTAATAAAATAAATAATAAATATGATTCATATCAGGATAATATTCATAATCATGAAACAGACAACTTTAATTCTATTTTATATCAAGATGGTATATCTTTAGTTCATCTAAAGGAAGATGATATTCAACGACACGAAATGGTCAAAAAAATAATTGATATTTATCAAAAATAAATGAAAATTAATGAACATTAATGAATATTAATGAATATCAATGAATATTAATGAATATCAATGAATATTCATGAAAATAAAAAATGATTATAATTTAAATAAGATGTAAAAGTACGTTTAATCACAATTATTATTAAAACAAATTATGTTACATGCTCGTTTTAAACAAGTTTACACAACAAAAAGTAAAAAATATAATATTAACTACGAAGAAACTACAATAAAACAGTTATACGATAATTTAAGACCATTAATTGAGCGTGATTTTGGATTTTCTAAGTTTCATTTAATTTCTCCAAAGATGAATTCATTAGAATCTTCTTTGCCTATTGCTAGAGAAGAAGGACCTCCTTTAAATTTTTTATCAGAATCGTATTTGTGTGATATTGTTAATAAAGATGACTGTAATTTTTTTTATATTTATCCTATTAGTAATGAAACAGAAAATCAAACGACTAATTTAACATGTGTTGTATGCATGGAGAATGATCGTAATATATTATTTAATCCATGCCATCATTTATGTTGTTGTAGTACATGCATTAGTCAGATGATAATAGATAGGTCTAATTTTCGTTGTCCAATATGTAGAGTATCTATTGAACAAACTGTGGAAATTTATTTTTCTTAAAATATAAATTATTCTATATTTTAATTTGTAGTTGTTGTATCTATTACACATAATATATTTATAATTTTTATCTATGATATTTACACATGATATTTATTCATGATTTTTATTTTATTTCTAAGGTTATTTAGATCGGGAATGTATCACTCGGTTCTTCAATTACTTTATTTAATTCAGTAAGTTTTTCTCCTGTCACACCTGTTGTTTGTAAGTCAGCTGTCATAATTTTATTGATATTTAATTGAGAATAATTAGTTGTAGGAATAGTATAGGTAGGATTTACAGTGACAGGTGCTGGTAATTTGAAAGGACTTGGAAGACGAGAAGCACGTAAATAATCGCTATAGACAGATCGTAAGAAATCACCTGTCACAGTGAAAGTTCTTTGATCTTTATTTCCTGGATAGAAATCGGATGGAAAAACAAGCGTATAACATTGGAAACGTCTTACAGCATGATCATAAAAAGAGGATAGCAATAATTTTAATACACGTGTGAAGAAATCCGCATTCTTAATATAGTAATAAATTACTTGTTCATTAGGTGTAAGTGCCGTGGGAGCATCTTTAGCAAAAGTACCAATTTGCTTGGCTTGATACCAATTATATCCAGGATAATTAGGATCACTTTCTAAGATTTGACTCCACAAAGTAGGAAGTCTTTGTGGCTGCATAAGTTTCATTAATGGAACACGTGTATTGTTATTATAAGTTGTATATTTAATAGAATTAGCTAGGGAACCTCCAGGTTCAGGTAAATAAACAGTAATTTGTTTATTATCAAAGCCTTCTACTTTATTTAATTTGACAGTTGCACAATATTTTTTAGGAATTTGATTATAATAAGATCGTCCCATATTGCGATAATCTAAAACAGTCATTAAAAAAGTTTGATTGAAAGAAATAGCTAGTAAATATTGACGCAACTGATTCACTTTAGATATAGTATTTAATTTAAAATTAAATATAGACGGATTATTTTTGATATTGTAAGTTGGTAACCCAGATGTAGGATAAGTTGGAGTGTTCATATCTATATTTAATAAATATATTTTTTTTAATCCTTAATTAATTAAATATTTCGGAATTGGTAAGTCTAATTTAATTTTTCTTTTAAGCAAATATTGCGTATAAACATATATTTCTATTAATTCTAAAGCGCTATAAATTTGTGATTGTCTATAATTATAAAAATCTTGATTAATATCAAATTTCACTTGATATTCTTTTCCTTGAAAATAAGCAATTTTAGCTTTTTCTAAGGATTCAAAAATATTCATGTAATGATCTTTATTTTTCAAATAAAAATATAAAATAACATCAAGTCGGTTTTTCCTTTTTAATTGTTGTTGAAGAATTTCTATATTATTAGAAGAACTAATTAAAAAATTGATATCTTTCATAATATTTATAATTTCTCGAGCTTCATAATTTTTCTTAAGTTTTAAAGATTCAATGGAAAAATCAAATAAAAAATAATAATCTTTACATTCATTATAATTTTGATAAGCTTCCTTATAACAAATGGAAATTTTTTTCAGATATTCTTCATACATAAAATAATTTATTAACATGATATCAATAATACGGGATTTTTCATCTTTACGAGGATATTTATTGTAATCAATGTAATAATCACCATACACATGCAGTTGGTTAGAAGAAAGAGAAGGGTTCATATTTTTCTTCTTAATTAATACAATGATACATAATATCTTTGTAAAATAAACAAATATTTTATCAAAATTTTAAAAAATGATTTCTTTTTTCGATTCTGAAAGAGGTAGATTTTAAGAAGTAGAAACAAGTTTTAAAAATAGTGATTAATAATTATTATTAATAAGAATTCTAAAATCATTTTAAAAACTAACTATAGAATATATATACAACAAAATGGACTTTGAAGAAAAGAATACATTATTTAAAATTAGAAAAACGGTCATTGAAATGGTCGAAGACCGTAAATATATAGTTCCTGATTCAGACAAGATTAATTTTGAAGAATTTTCTGCTCAATTTGATGCTAAAAATCTAGATATTTTTATTCCTGATGAAAATAAATCTCCTATATATATACATTTTCATAATGAAAATAAAAGCTTGGCAAAAAGTGATCTAAAAAATTTAGTCGAGTCTTTGATTGAAAAATATAATAATCATGAAATTAAGATTATTATTTTATTAAAAGAAAAAGGAAATGGTTCCATATTTAAGGAGCTTAATAAGGAAGAATATAAACATGTGGAAATTTTTATGAATAAAAACATGATCTTTAATATTACACATCATCAAATGGTACCTAAGCACAGTCTTCTTTCTTTAGAAGAAGAAGAAGAAATACTAGAGAAATATAACACGACTAAAAATAAACTTCCTAAGATATTAAGAAGTGATCCAATTGTTCAATATTATGGAATGAAACCTGATCAAATTTGTAAAATTATTCGAAAAAGTCCAGAAGTTGGTGAAAGTGTTTATTATCGCTTAGTAAAATAAAATATAACCAATCATGAGCAAGATTATAATAATGACAAAAATGAGTACCATTTGATTATTAAAATTACTATTTTCATTTAAATTATTTACATTATTTGTTGTATTATTAAAATTTTCTACATTCATTGCTTGAAGCTTATTTATATAATTAGCTTCAGTTGTATTATCAATACTTTCTCGAGGGTTCAAAACTTTATAAGGATATTTATAAATAGGGAACCCAGTGGTTGTATAATTATCTGGCTTTGGATATGTCTTTGATTTTCTATTTTTCATTAAATAATAATTATATTCAGGATAAAAAGTTGAATTATCATTAACAATTGTTGGAATTTGTAATTCCATGGGAATCTGAACGGGTTGTTCAATTGTATATTCTTTTTTTTTAATATTATCAAATTGATTATAATCGTAATCTACGCCAAACTGATTTCCACGTTCAAAATTCGCATTGTCACTTCCACCAGCTTGATTACATACGATTCCGATAACCCCTTGTGATTTCGAATCCATCAAATAACAAGAATCTTTTTGAAATGGCTTAGGCTTAAAAGTAGAACAATTTTTTTGACCTTGATAAGGAACATTTAATCGTTGATCGCGGGGAGCTGGTTGTAGAAAATTACAATATTGTAGCTCATCATCTTTACGAGAAGAAGGTTTTAATGCCATGGAATAGGGAGCTTTTCCGTAATCATTAGGAGAAGGGACACTGGGTGCAGGTTTTTTAATAATGGGAACGGGAAGCATATTTTGTGAATTATTACCGACACTTAAATCATATTGTTGTACATCGATTCGAGACATGATTTATTACTATACTATAATATATATTTTTTAATTAGTGGAATACTTATTTTTTAATTTCAAATTAATTCATTTCAAATTATTTTTAATGAATTTAATTTTAATAAATTTAATTTTAATAAATTTAATTTTAATAAATTTAATTTTAATTAAATTATAATTTTCTAATGCGTTCAAAATTAAATTCTTAGATTATTTTATAATGGAAAAAAGAAGTAGTATAGAAAAAATGAATGACTACATAAAAGAAAAACAAAATGATCAAGATTTTCAGCAAAAAATGAAGATTGTTCCTATTTTTTTTCTAGAATTTTATCGTGTTATTATTGGATCCTTTTTATTATTTTTCGTTCCTCAAAAATGTGAAGATGATTTATGCAGTTTATTACATAATTTAGGAAATACTGATCCAATTATTCAAACTGGAATGATTATGAATTTAGTTAATTTTATTGGTTTTGTATGTTTATATGGAATTGAATTAAAAAGAGAAAATAAATTAATTCATTATTTAGAAGTGAACCGTCATAAACCAGTCGATAATGAAAGTGTCGGAGAAGAACTACTTAAAATTGATGAAGATAAAATAATGTCCATCTGGAATATTGATAAATTATATTACCGTTGTGGTACTTTTTTATTTTATTTTTATATTGCTAATGTAATCTTAAGTTGCTTCGGTATTTCAAAGCAATATATGGATAGTAGTACAGTAGTGGCTTTAGTGACTAATGTATTATTTATGAGCGGTAAAATTAGTGACATCAGGGATATTGTAAATACTCCCGAAAATGTATTTTACAGTGCCTATATTAAATCACGTACACAATTCAATGATGTAGACCCAGATAAATTAAAATCACTAGCAGATCAAAAAAATAAAAAAAATAAAAAAAATAATAATGATGGATTTTCCGATATATTAGAAAATTTGGAAAATCAAACAGCGCAAGTTTCTTTTAAAGATGAGGTTGAACAACACATTATTCCAAGAGATTCCGAAGAAATTCTACAAAAAGTGGAAGAATTAAACCAAGAAATTAGAGAAGAATTAAAAAAATAAATAATATGATAAAATATAAAAATAAATAATATGATAAATTATAAAAATAAATGTAAAAAATTTATAAAATAAATATAAAAAATAGGATATAACGTTAGCATTATATAAAATGCACTATATTATTCATAATGTTCGGCATTACGCTGTTCGGGAGTATAATAAGGAATATTTGCAATTTCGAAAATTTCTTCTTCATATTTCAGATAAATCATCTTATTTTTTTCTAAATCTTTCAAACAATGTTCATTTAGACTCATTGCTTGTTGTAGTAATTTTTGGCGCAAATACACATTAAAATGCTTACTTCCTGTAAAATACAAAATAGAAGAATAATACGATTTATGTTCCACAAAAAGAAGATCTATACGACGTGCTAAATTATACTTAGACGTTTTACAAAATCCAAGGAACTTTTTATTCCCGTTTTTTGTAAGATCATCAATAATAAGACCTTGTGCCTTTAATTCTTTGATAATTTTTGTCAAATAATTATTCTTCTTTTTTTCTGGATCTTCTTCATCGTAATTAGGATGCGTAATTAATACGTCAATATCTCCAGATGTAGCATGATTTCTACGATAACTACCGCAAATTTGAAAAAGTAATTTATTATTTACCTTCGGAATTGCGTTAGATAATATTTCTTGAATAAAATCGATTTCATCCCGAGGTATGCGATGTTTCATATCTTCATAGTATTTTAACCCTAAAGAAATCTGGTTGGTGACCTTTATTTTTTCGGATTGGATTTGTTCCTTTAATTGTTCAATAGTAAGAATTCCGTGGTTTTGGATCCAATCTTTGGCACGGGATTGACCCACACCAATAATGGACATCAATTCCTGATACGCTTTTTCTTTAGATTCATGATTTTCTAATTCTTTTAACGTACCCGTTTCTAAAATTTCATCAATACGTTGTGCAATTTTATCTCCAATACCGGAAACTTCTTCTTTTAACTGTGCTCCATCTTTAATTTCTTTTTTATAGTCTTTAATACTTGAAAGTGCTTTATTTAAAGCACGTAATTGCCATTTTTTAGAAGAATCTTCTAAATACGAAATCTTTAGTCTTTCTAATTCACGTAGAATTATTTCTTTGTGATTTATACTTGGAGTACTTAACTTGGTGGATGATGCTGCTATTTTTTCCATGGATTAAAATATTGTATTTATGTTTAATAAAAGGAATTTTATTTTGTAAATAAACAAAATCTCAGAATAGTTATTTAAAATACTTGTAAAATACTTGTAAAATATATTGTCTGCAATTAGATATTTATAAGAAAATAAATCATTTTTTTATTTGTTATCTAATTTTATTTAATTATATTTTTATATTTTTATTTTATATTTTCTATATATATACAATAAAGATGGCAGATGTTGTGACGGATTTAAATACAAATAGTGAACAAAATGCTAATGAAATGACTGAAGAAATTCAGGAAACAAATACCAATTCAACAACACTTGTTCAAAATAAAAATACTATTCTTATCGAAAAAGATGGTATTTACCATAATCAGCTAAAAGAAATTGAAAACAAAGAAAAACTTTTACTAACTCGTTCCCGCATGCTTCAAATTGCTCAAGATCGCAATTCTTATAAAACGAAAGTTCTATATACACTAATGGCAATTTTAGTGGTTATCTTAATTATTAATTTAATTATTTGGGCAATGCGTGGAAAGCGAGGAGGTAATTCTTCTAATAAATAAAAGAAGGGTAATTATAAATTAAAATTTTATTCTTTTCATGATTTATTTTAGGAATTTATATATTTATTATATATAAATGGACAATAATAAAAATAAAGATCCATCTTATTCTTCTGATTTATGTGCACCAAATAATCATTTTATAAGTTCTTATTGTAATATTGGTGAGCAAGAATTTCCATTGGAAAATGAACTTGGTTTGGCTGCTTATTATCCCAAGACAAATAATGTATATAATTCATCTTCTACTATAAATAAAAATAAGCAACATCATGCACCTTATTTAGAAAAATTTAATAATCAAGAGAGAAAAACAGAAAAAGAAACAGAAAATGAAACAGAAAAAGAAATGACAAGGGAAAAAGAAAAATATAAAAATAAGGGGGAAACTAAAGAAAAAGATAATACTTTTATTTGGGGTGTAAATCAAAAAAATGAAGTGTTTAAGAAAAAAAATGATGATACAAAATGGACCAAAGTAAATGGTTCGTTAATGAATGTGAGCGCTTCAAATAAAGATTATGTTTGGGGTGTTAATAAAGAAAATAAAATTTATAATTGTAAAAAACCATGTGATGGAGACTGGAAATTAGTTAATGGAAGTTTACAACAAGTCAGCGGTGGAAAAGATCAAGTATGGGGTATTAATGATGCATATAATATTTATCATAGAAATGCTAATGGCAGTGGTCAATGGTCAAGTATGAAAGGACAATTAACTAGTATTAGCGCATCCGGAGATGGCTATATTTGGGGATCAAATGATTTTACTTCTGAAATTAGAGTAAGATTACAGGTGACTGTTGGTTCCGATAATAAAACTGGTGTTTCTATAGCGAATAAAATCAAGAGTATAGTTTTATTATACAATACTCGTCAAGTTATTCAGCCATTAGATGTTTCAAGTGTGGCTCCGATTAGTGATTCTACTATATATTTTACATTTAATCTTCCCACTGATGTTGGGAATATTAATACACTTCAAATTGATGTTATTGATAAACCAATTATTATTACTGAATTTAAAATCGATATTCAAGATGCATTTGATAACTTCATTAATGTTTTTAAAACAGATAAAAAAAAATTTATATCAAAAGATAGTAAAGTCTATTATTTTAATACTTTCGATATTTCTAAAAAAATACCAAAGGTATATCGATGTAAAGAACCATGTGATGGAAATTGGGAATATATTCCTGGAAATGTAGAAAAAGTAAGTGCTGGTTCTAAAGAAGTTTGGGGATTACAAGATAGTATACCCATTAAACGTCCTGTAGGTGGTAAGAAAGATATTGAATGGCAGAAAGTTCCCGGTTCTTTTACTTCTCTTTCTGCAAGTAATAATGATTATGTATGGGCAGTTAATAAATTGAATCAAGTTTATAAATGCAAACAACCATGTAATGATGGAGAATGGGAATTAGAACAAGGTAAATTAGTTCAAGTCAGCGGAGGATATAATAAAACACACATGGTAGGGGTGGAAGAATCACAAAATCAATCAAAATTAGATCGACTTATGCAGCAACATAAAGAATTTGTAGCTGAAAAAAAGGCTTATGAAAAGAAAATGAGTGGAAATGAAGATCCTGATTACATATTATTAGCAAAGCAAACAGTGAATGGCAAATTTTTTCCTAAAAATGTAGCTAAAAATTTTCAGTATAATGAAAATGATATTCGGGAAATGAACTATATGAATGGTACTTTATTAAATGATAAATATAAATTTGATGGAAAATACACATTTAAATTAGTATGGCCAGGTAGTAAATTAAAAGATCAAATTTGGAAACAATCTTCCAATCCATTTACCACCAATGAAGTAAGTGAATATGAACCTATTTCTGTCCCTTATACACAAAATTACTGGGGTGGATTACGTTTTAATGGTAAGCAAGCAGTATTAAGTGGGTCTACAAATTCTTGGTGGTTTTATGCGGTAGGTTCTTTTGAAATGTGGAATGGTGGTATTCCAGGTCCAGATAAAATGGTCACAAGTGTGCAATTATATGTTAAGAAAACACCTCAACCTTTGAGGAATCCTCATGGAAAATACGCTAAATTATGTAAAGCTAATTTTAATTCCAATACTCCTTGTTGTGATCAAGATGGAGATACTGTTTCCAGTAATTATATTTGTCCTCAAGATATTCCTATTTGTGTTGATTATAAATACGGAGACCAATATGGAAAATGTGTTCGTGATTCTCAGGCAAAAACAGATGTTTCTTATGAGTACAAAAGTATTATTTTATATGCGATTGACACGAATTATAAAGCTTATAAACGAACTTTTATTCGTGAATGGATTGGCAAAGATACACAACCAGAAAATAATAATAACAGCAATAATAAAAACAATTTAAAACCATTGATAGCCAATTATCAAATACCCAATACAATTGGTAAATGGTTTATGCCAAGTAAATTTAAGATAAATTTAGGGAGATGGTCTGTTACAGGAGTCAATAATACTTTCATGAGCATTTCCTTTTTACTTAAAATTGAACGTATTTCAAAATCATGGAGAAATATTTTTCATGTATCTGAATCTGCCGATCAAGGTTGTTGTAATATTGGAGATCGAGTTCCTGCACTTTGGATTGTTCCCAATAGTACTAAATTATTATATGTCAATGATTTAATGAATCGTGGAAATCCACCTTATACATATACCAATGAAGGAATTGGAATTGAAAAACCCACATTAGTATCAATAACAATTGTCAATGAAAAAGTGACGATTTATTTTAATAGAAAAGTAGTTGTCCAATGGAATTATCCTGATAAACTGCATAAAGCAAGCGCTAACGCTCATTTTTATTTTAATTGGAATAGTCCAAATGCTGTTTATTGGTCAGTTCAAAATTTTAGTTTTTATAATAAAATATTAATAGAACAAGATATTCAATTATTATATGATCAATATAAAAATTTATTAAATAAACAATTTGAGCTTTTTCAGGGTATTTCCACATTATCAAGTAATTTTTCACCTTATGAAAATTTTGAAAATAATGGTGGTAAATACATGCGAAAATTATATGAAAATAGATTTAATGACAATTCAGCATGGATCCCATTAAGTGATGATAGTCAAAGTGTACAAGTCACTTCATTAAGTGAAAGTAAAAATGGTGAACTATGGGCTTCAGGAAATAAAAGAGATGGAATAATTTATTATAAGAAAAATATTAATGATAAAGAATGGAATAACGCAATTTGGCCTCCTAATAAAAATTGTTGTGTAAAAAGTATTACTATATTAAATAACGGTGTTCTTTATGCTGTAGGGAAAACTGGATGGATGAAAAATCGCATCTTATATAAAAAAAATTATTTACAAACAGATTCCATAGACTGGAAATTATTAGAAAATTCTGACTGGTGTATTTCTGTATCTGGTGATCCTGAAGGAAATTTATGGGGAATTCATCCCGATGGATATATCTATAAAATTATCATGATTCAAAATAAACATGATCAAATTCAAAAAATAGAAAAATATTCTGAAAATGGAAAAGGATGGACGTCTATTTCTATTTC
>JGI10211J14876_10000635_pt1 | contig 15096 bp, 23 predicted proteins | sample Etolagsediment_FD_14876 | JGI IMG/M metagenome (IMG submission 14876)
CGCTGGCGCTGACGCCCCATTGATACAGTTAGGCGATAGCGGCGGCATTGAAGCCACTGGTTACTTGGGGGCGGGAAATACTTTGGCTGGCGCGACCAATAGCACTAGCTACACAACTGGGTTCGGAATCAGGTCAACAGGGGCGGGAAATATCCTTCATGGATCTATAATACTAGTACTAGAAAACGCCACATCCTTTTCCTGGGTTGCGTCGGGGCGGGTAGCGTTCTCCAATCTTGCTGGCGAAGCGACCATGTCTGGATCTAAGTCTTTAAGCGCAGAACTAGATCGAGTAAGAATAACTACCATTTCCGGCACAGACACTTTCGATGCTGGTGAAATCAATATCCAATATGAGTAATTATCATGCGTAGAGAAATTAACTCACAAACAGGCGAAATCACTGAGCATCCTGATGTTGTTGTGGTGCTCCCTATACCCACACAAGCCGACTTAATCGCCCACGCCGAACAACTCGCAGCAGCCAAAGAGGCGGCACTAAAAAGCCCTCTCGACTCATTGCGGCGCACCAAAGCAAGCCTGCTGCAAGGCAAGCGAGGCAAGGGCAAGCCACTCACGGCAGATGAGACAGGCTATCTCGACGCGCTGGAGGCTGATCCAAGAGTGCTCGCATCTGTCACCCTGCTTGATGCAGCAGAATCTATTATTGCCGATATTGATTCAGGGGCAATTACGACCCTTGCGGAAGTCGATCAGGCATTCGGGGGCTTGTAATGAGTCACGAAGCCAATCACATCAAAGATATTGCCAAGCATGTACTGGACGCCGGGCTATTCCCTGCTGGGGTTATTTCTGCATTGCAAAGCCTTGGCATCATCATAGAGGGCTTTATCAATCCAGCGCTGTCCATGCTGGTATTGATTGCCACGCTGTGGTGGGCTGTTATTCGCATTAAAGAGCGGAATAAATGAGTACAAGAAAGATTAATCGTAATACTTAATTAGGTAGGAGTTTTCGATGGCTTTAACAGCCTCAACAGATTACAGCATCACTAAGAACGATCTTATCAAAGCTTCTCTACGTCTTATAGGAGTAGGCTCTATAGATGAAGATCCTACTGATGATGAGATAACTCAGGCGGGTGTTGCCCTTAACATTATGCTCAAGGCTTGGCAGGCAGATGGTCTTCAGTTATGGCAAGTGCGTCGTAAGAGTCTTACACCCGTTGCCAGTCAATACCAGTATAACCTTGGTATCTCTAGTCCATCAGGGGATGTTGTAGGTTCTCGTCCTATGCGTATTATTGATGTTTATAGGCGTACTACAGCAACTGTTACTGACGTGCCTTTAATTAAGATGAGTCGTGAAGAGTATTGGAGACTATCTGATAAAGACTCTGAGGGTATCCCTGTTAATTATTACTATGATTTACAGTTGAATAACGGTGTGCTAAACGTATGGCCCTCACCCAACGCTTCATTTGCTGCTGCTAATACCCTTGAGATTCTTTATCAGAAGCCTTTTGACGATATGGATGAAACATCAACTGACGACTTTGAGTTTCCGTCTGAGTGGTATGAAGCTATCAAGTACGGACTTGCCGTAAGACTAGCTCCTGAGTATGGTATACCACGTCTTGAACGTGGATTACTCCACCAAGAAGCAACTGTCGTAAAGGATACAGTTATGGCTTGGGATCAAGAAGATTCGTCTATTTACTTCTCACCGGAATACCGTTAATGGCTTCTGATAAGATACCTGTTGCTGTTGATTTTGTAATCAGGGCTTTTAGCGGTACTGGCATAACAGAATATGCCTCTGGTATTTTTAACGGCATCATACAGAAACTAGGAGATGTTCTTGAAGTTACTCAGCGACCTTCTATTGATGTTTTTGGCGATGCCGAATCTGCATCTGGTCTGAATGATCGTGGTAGGGGTATATACTATTGGGAACACAACAATACGCTCTATTTCGTAGAGGATGACACTGTATACAGGGATGACTATAGTACAACCGTAGGGACTATTTCTAGTGGTACTGAGCGTGTAGAGTTTCACGAAGCAAATGTATCTGGTGGTGGTGAAGTGCTTATCATTACTGATGCTGAAAATAATAATGCCTTTAAGATAACTACGGCCAATGTATTCAGTTCTCACTCCCCTACTAATTTCCCTACAACTTTGTGCCAAGGTGGTGCAGTTCTAGATGGTTACTTATTCCTCATGGATGAAGATGGGATAATTTATAACAGTGCTGTTGGGGATGTTGATACTTTTCCGGCTGCTGGTTTTATTACTGCCGAGCGTAATCATGATAAGGGTGTATACTTAGGAAGGCATAGAGAGTCTGTTGTTGCTCTTGGTACACGTACTATTGAATTCTTCTATGATGCAGCCAACTCTGTAGGCAGTCCGTTAAATAGACGTGCGGATATATTTCATAATATTGGCTGTGCAGATGGTGTATCTGTATGGGAAAATGGGGATATAATCTACTTTGTAGGGTCAGACCCCAGTGGTAGTTTAGGCGTATATAAGATAGAGAACTACAATGTAACAAAGGTATCTACAGATACTATAGACTCTTATATCAATCATAATATTACACAAGAGTCTTTCAGGATGGTTGGATCGGGACTTAATGCTCAAGGCCATCTTGTCTATACGCTAACGCTTTATAATCTTCCGGGAGCTGCTTCTACCTCGCCTATCAGCCCTGAAATCACACTAAGTTTTGATACTTTTGCAAAACTATGGGGCGTATGGTCTACTACCATTAACGGGCATACAACCTTTCCGTTAGTATCTTGGACTAAGCGTACTGGTGGCTTCAATGAATCTGTAAGGGCTAGAGCAGGGGAAGGTATTTTAACTAATGGTGATTTAATCACCCTTGGTGACAATATGGTTCCTATCGATACTATTCTAGGTTTTACAGGATACTTTGTAAGTGGTTATATAGACAGTACTTACTTTGTTGCTGCTGCTCCAGATGTAACTTCTAATGTTGCCTTGAAAGTAAGAACAGGTATGTACGATGGTGGTATAAATAAGTTAAAGTTCCAAAACTCTATTAAACCAACTTATGATGAAACACCCACATCCCAGACATTAACCCTGCAATGGTCTACAAGTGCTGAGCAAGAGGGTACCTTCACTACTGGGCGTTCCTTGGATACAAGTAAGAGGGATATAGCCCGTAGAGGGGGCAAGTTTACTAGACGGAATTATCAGTTATCGTACTCTGGTGATGAACAACTTTACCTACAAGACTTAGACATAGACGTTAATATTGGAGATTATTAGTGGCTCATAAAGAACGATTAAACCCTCCTCCAACCATTGTATCAGAATTTAACAGTCCTGTATGGAAGTCTTGGTTTTCTAAGGTGTACGATACCATATCTTTTAATAGTTATCTGTCGGGTAGTACTACCGCTACTGCAATTACGGCGGATAAATCAAACGTTATTATCGTTACCAGTAATGTAACCATTACACTACCAGACGCAGACCACAACGCAGATAAACATTATTACATTAAGCGTGTAACAGCGGCAGGGGCAGTTACGGTAGCATCGTCAGATAATATAGATGGTTCAGCTTCTGTTTCACTTGCAGCAAATTACGATTCAATACATGTATTCTGTGACGGAACTACATGGCACATTATAGGAAGAGAATAAATGGCTTTAGTTACACGACAAGGTGCTGGTGCATCATTATCGCAATCTCAAGGGGACACTAACTGGAATACCCTTAACGGTATTAATGAGGCTCAAACAGGTACTACTCATACGATAGATCATACAGATGAACTAAAAACTATTGAGTATAGTAATGCTTCTCCTGTGGCAGTTACTTTAACAGCTATTGCTACTATCGATGGTGCTAATGATTCTCAGATCTCAGATTTTAAAGTAACCCTTAAGAATATCGGGGCTGGTTTAGTTACTGTTACTTGTGGTGGTGCTGATACTTTTGATGACGGGTCTACATCTAAAACTCTAAGCCAGTATCAATCAATTACTTTACAGACAGATTCAACAGGCGCTATCTGGAATGTAATTGGGGGCAGTCTCAGTGGTGGTCTAGCAAGTGATGGCGCTAAAGTCGATAACTTCCCATCTGGTACAGCTTTAGTATTCTACCAAGCCTCCGCCCCTACAGGATGGACAGGCTCAGATGCAAATGCAAGTCACGGTATTCAGGTAGTTACAGAAACTAGTGCCAGTGGTGGTTCCACTGGTGGTTCCGTAGATTTCAGTACAGTATTCGCTAGGACTGCTACAGATAGCCATACTCTCACTATTGCTGAAATGCCTTCGCATAATCATACTCATGGTGCTGGAACGCAGATAGGCACAGATTACGGATCACAGCCCACTGCTGGGCAGGGCACAGAAGGCACTAGTTCTACAGGAGGGGGTGGTGGCCATACTCACAATATTGACCTACAAGTTAAATACCTTAACGTAATCGTAGCAACTAAAGACTAATGGCTATTAAAACTATATCTACTTGCCCTCTAGGGTCTGTCTGCGAAGAAGTTAAAGACGGGGAAGTGCATCGTTGCGCTTGGTACACTGAGATAGCAGGCAAAGACCCGCAAACGGGCAAGGACATCAATCAATCTTATTGCGCTATGGCTATCTTACCTAAACTTATTATTGAGAATACGGGTAAGCAGATTCGTACAGGTAGTGCTATTGAATCCTTTAGGAATGAAATGAAAAGTGATAACAGAGTACTAACAGATGTACTAAGTAAAGTAAATACCTTTCCCACAATATCTAAAGATATAACGGGCTACTTAGAGGATAAGGAATAAACATGTTCAACAAACTTATACATCAGCTTACTTGGGGGTTCCAGCCCTATTACTTTTTAGGATCTATTGCTGCATCTGTCGGTGGATCACTAGTTAGTGGTCTATTCGGCTCTAGTTCCGCTAAGAAAGCGGCTAAACAGAGTCGTAAAGGTCAAGAAGCCGCTGCTAGAGCTGCTAAGGAACAGTATGAGAAATCAGAAAAAGCATTTAAACCTTACACCGAAGCTGGTACTAGGGGCCTAGCAGAGTATGAGCGCATGCTTGGTGCTCAGGCAGATTACGAAGATCTGATTAAATCAGACATACGAGATCCGTTCCAGTTTGGTGCTGAGGAGTTCCAACAGTACAAAGACCCCGGTTATGAGTTTCGTCTAGCTGAAGGTGAACGTGCCCTATCCCGACAAGCAGGTGCTCTGGGTAAATTACAGAGTGGTGAACGGGCTGTTGGTCTTATTCAATATGGTCAACAGATGGGTTCTCAGGAATTTGGTGCTGCCCGACAAAGAGCCATGCAGGATTACCAATCTCAGGTGAGTCGTGAGCAACAGGAGTATGAACGCTCTTTAGGTACATATGGTCGTCAGTACACAGCTCCTATGAGTGGCTATGGCGGTCTTGCTGATATAGGACGTTCTTCGGTATCTGATTTGGCAAGACTGGGTGCTGCTGCCGCTGGTGCTCAAGGACAGGCTGCTGTGGGTGCTGGAGAAGCTAGGGCTGCTGGTACGCTAGGCTCTGCTGGTGCTTGGAGTGGTGCTTTGAGGGATATTGGTCAACAGTTCACAGGAGCAGGTGGAGGAACATTTAACCCACCCCCTTACAGTACACCAACGGGTACTATGAATACTGGTGGCGGTTTCTTAGCCAATTTGCCGGGGAGATACTAATGGCGCTAAACGATCTTATTGCAGCTTCTGGACAGAAGTTGTATGAAAACATGCGTAAAGGCTTCATAGAACGCCCTGAGGAAGCCCGTCAGCGTGGTTTAGAGGAGATGAGGCTACAGGGTATGGGTCAAGAACAAGAGCTGAGAGGACTTCAGATTGAGTCTGAGAGGGCTGGTCTAGAAGAACAGGCCGCTGGTGCACCTATACGTAAACTTAGAAGGGCTGAAGAGACTCGTAAACTCCAGTCTGAATATCTTGCTGCTCAAGAAAAGGCTGCTGCTGAGACCGCTGGCTTAGAAAGAGATAAACTACGAACTGAATTGGCTCGTAAACGTCAAGAGATAGCTCAAGCTGCTACAAAAGAAGAGAGAGAAATCGAGACAGCTAATGCTAAGGAATATGGTAATATCGTCTTAGGTGCTGTATCCCAACCAACTACAGAGGATGCTGTTGCTTATATTGCTGCCAATAAACAGTCTTTGTTAGACGCTGGTGGCCCTGAAGAGGATGCTACTATCGAGGCTATTCTAGCTGCACCTCCTGAAGAACAGGCTCAGTTAATCAGTATTCTAAGAAATTCTCAGCCTGATATTATAGAACATGTACAGGAACTAGAAAAAGAAGCCGCTAAGGCCGCAGGCAAACCAAAGGGTAAGGCTACTATGGCCCGGAAAGCTAATGCCAGCGAGGTAGGTTTTGCTGAAGATCTTATAAAAGATCATCCCACCCTAGGAGATTTACCCGGCAGAGATGCTGGGCCGAGGAAAAAACTGGCTGAAGCTACTGCTAATAGAGCGCAAAAACACATGTCTGAGGCTAGAGATGCTGGACGCACTCTTGATCTTACAACTGCTACTAATATGGCTATAGGTGAACTTGTATCTAATAAGGATAAGTGGCTAAGCGAGACTGCTGCTGGATTGTTTGGCACTTCCGAAATAAGACCAGAGCTGTTGTTTGAAGGGGAGGTAGGAGAAGAACCTGACAAAGAACAACCCGAAGAGATAGTGCGTAATGTTAACGGTAGAAAGGCAATCTTTGATGCTAACAAGAAGTTTCTTAGGTGGGCTGAATAATGGCTGAGCCCGTGCCTACATGGGAGGAGTCAGAAGAGGTTATACCTACGTGGGAGAGTAGCACCCCTGCTGAGGATGTTACTCAGGAGGTTAGTACGGCTAGTTCTACGGATATACCTACATGGGAAGACAGCACAGAGGCCGCTCCTTCAGAGGAGGGCTTCCGTGCGCCTAGAGGGTTTGCAGAGCGTGTAGATAATCCTGTAGAGTCTATTAAAGAGCACGGTATTATATCTAACCTTGTAAAGAGTTATTTTACACCTGCTGAGGATTTCGACAAACAAAAGAAAGAAAACAGAAAAGCTACTATACATACTGTACCAGCTATTGCCCAACTTAACGAAACACTCGACAAGTTTGAGGCTCTTGCAGCTACAGGAACAATGACACAAGAACAAGAAGAGCAATATGGCCGTGTACAGGATGCCTATGGCGATTTATATGCCAGAGTAGATAAAGCATATGAAGAGGGGAAGTTCGATGCTGGAGGTTTTGAATGGAAAGACCTTGCAGACGCATGGGAAAAGGATGCGGGGGGTCTTGTAGCTGAGTTCCTTAACAGCGTTGTAGGCACTCCAGAACTAATGGTAACACCTGCTGGATGGGCTGCTGTAGCGGCAAAGACTGCACAGACAGCAAAGGTACTAGGGGCAGGGGTAAAGGCTACTAAAGCTGCTGAGATTGCTGGTGGTATGACAGGTACTGCCTTGCTTGGTGGTAGCCTGACTGCTAGTCAAAGTGCTGCGGAACAATATGCTAAGAAGGGAGAGGTAGATGCAGAGGAAGTACAGGCTGCTGCTACTTTAGGCGCTGTAGCTGCTCCTATTCTGGTAGGGGGTGCTAAAGCAATTGTAAAAGGAGGTAAAGCAGTCAGTGCAGCTAACTTCGATAGGCAAGTTAAGAAATATACAGAAGAGGCTGGTTCCTTAGCAGCAGAATATACCAATAAAGGGCTTAACCCTAGGAGGGCTGTACAAAGGGCTATAGATGAAACTGTTAAAACACCTAAATTGAGGGAAGAACTTGCTAAGAGACATGATTATATTTCGACTAAAACATTAGAAGAGAGAGTACCAGATAAAGATGTTTCCTTAGAAGTCTCTAATAAGGCTGCTGTATTCCTTAGCGAAAAGATTAAGCCGGTAGGTAAAACCCTAGACTACTATTTAGCTCCTATCTCTACACAATTATCCCTTAAACACAAAGGATTGGGATTTTCTGTGCAGCGTCATGATCAGAGTCTGGGGCTTCGTATAAAACATGGTCTTGATGTTAAAGAAAGGTTTCAGAACTCTATCAAGAAATTGCCTAAAGAGAAGGTCAGTAAACTGCACCACGCCCTTGCTAACCGCAATAGAGAAGGTGCGTTAGAAATGGCTGGTACAGATACCGATCTTGTAGATTCTCTTAAGAGTCTTTTTTCTTATTTGGATGATGTCCATGGAGAGGCTAAGGTACTTGGCATGAAGATAGGCCATATTGAAGGCTATTATCCAAGACGTATATCCGACTATTCTAAATACATAAAAGCTAAAGGGTATCAAGTATCAGAAGTTCAAACCTTCCTTGCCTCCCATTTGAACAAGAAGTTTAAGCTTCACAAGAAAGAGAGTCAGTTTAAAAAGACTATTCCTATAAAGGAGGCACGTAAGCACTTTACGCCTGATGAATTTGATAACGCAATGAACAAATTCTTTGAAACTCGTCGAGGAGCGCCGACAATCAAGGGGGCAAGTGCAGGGCAGAAAGGACGTGTAATAGATCGCGTATCTGAAGAAGACCTCGTAAAGTTCTATGATGATCCTATCAAAACATTGACAGATTATGTAAATACAATGTCGATGCAAGTACAAACTCGTAAATTCTTTACTGATAACGGGGTCTTGGCACCGGACGAAGTACCACGTATAGGGGATGATGTACTTTCTGCTGAAACCAACCTTATTGATACTAGTATAGGCAGACTAACACGGAAGCTTCTAGATGATGGTGAGATATTGCCGGAAGATATTGAAGGCATAACTGCTCTTCTTCATGCTAGGTTTGTAGGGGGGTCTAAGTCGCCTAATAAGATTTCTGGTGGTATTAAAGACTTGCTCTATTCTGCACTGCTTGGCAATCCTATATCTGCCGCTACTCAGCTTGGCGATATAGGTGCTGCTGTCTATTTGAACGATACTGGGTCGGCAGTTAAGGCACTGGCAGGACAAATAAACAATAGGGCCAAAAGATTCACAATGAAAGAGATGGGGCTAGACAATCTCGTAGAAGAACTAGAGCACTTACGGCCTACATCTAAAATATTAGAAAAAGCTTTGAAATATGGTCTTTTTAAATCTGTAGACAGGCTTGGTAAAGAGGTTGTTATAAACGCCTCTTTTAAAAAGATGCAGAAAATGGTTAAGACTAAAGAGGGTCGGGTAAAACTTCACGACAAGTACAGAGAGGCCTTTACTCCCGAAGAGTTTACACAGCTTATGTCTGATATAAGATTAGGCCGTAAAAGTTCTAATCTGAAATTTATGCTATGGCATGAGCTGGCAAAAGTACAGCCTATAAGTATGTCTGAGATGCCTCCGGGGTATCTTAACAACCCTAATGGCCGTATATTCTATATGCTTAAAACCTTTACCCTCAAACAGTTGGACATTGTACGCAGAGACTCTATCGAGTTGATCAAGCAAGGGAAGGTTAAAGAGGGGACAAGCAACTTGTTACGTCATGCAGCTATTCTGGGTCTGGCTAATGGATCTGTGGCACAAGTGAAAGGGTGGTTACGTGGGGACGATGAAGCTTTTGACGATGTTGTTATAGCTAATATATTCAGGAACTATGGTTTGTCTAGTTACTTAGCTGGAGATATAACTAGCGGAAAACTTGGTAGTGCTTTTGTAAACCTTGTGATACCGCCTTATAATGTTATTGATGATGTTGGTCAAGCAGTTGCAACAGGTGATTTTATGAGAGGTTCTAAGCATATCCCGGTAGTTGGTAAGCCTTTTCATTTGTTTATGGAACAACAATAAAATGCCAAGATTCTCCAAAACGTCGAAAGAAAGGCTTGAGACTTGTCATCAAGATATTCAGACGGTCATGAACCAAGTTGTAAAAGTATGGGACTGTACTATTCTTTGCGGCCATCGTGATGAAGAAGATCAGACCAAAGCATTTGAAACAGGTCGGTCTAAGGTCTCATGGCCTAACAGTAAGCATAACAAAACCCCATCAATGGCTGTAGATGCTGCACCGTATCCTATCGACTGGGACGATCTTGAGCGGTTTAGGAGGTTTGCTTGGTTTGTTAAGGGTGTTGCTGCGGGGATGGGAATCGTTGTCAGGCTAGGAGCTGATTGGGACAACGATAATAGCATCATTGATCAAACCTTCCATGACCTTCCCCATATCGAGCTTGTAGCGCCACGAGAAGACTACTAAGAGGACTTATGAAGACCATATACCTAGTACACGGGTTCAGGGAGAACGATGCTCAGACAGCGTCTCTGAGCTTCCTGAAGGAACCATTAGAACAGGCAGGGCACAAGGTAGTCATTGTAGACTATGGATACGTCCATAGGCTGCGTGTGAGGCTCTGTAACAGTCGTTTGGCTAAGATGCTGGCATCTATCTCAGAGTCGGAGGCCATTGCCATAGGGCACTCTAATGGGTGTGATATTATTAGGCAGGCGGCTGATTTGGGAGCTTTCAAAGATATAATCCTGTTCAACCCTGCTCTGGACAGCGACTCAGAGTTCTCTGAACACCTAGAAAATATCAGTGTATTCTATAGTGCTAATGACAAAGCTACAACAGTGGCTAGGTGGATACCTTTCAGCAGCTGGGGCAATATGGGGGCTGTTGGGTACGAAGGGCCAGATAGCCGTGTTATCGACTTCGATGAAGAACATATTACAGGCAAAGAAATGGGGCACTCAGATTTCTCCGAGTACCCCAGTTATTTCGTCCCTCTTGTGAAACTTCTATGCGAGGACTAGCTATGTTTCTGTCTACGTTATTGTTGAGTGGCTGTATTGGCGTGTCTGTCATTACTGTTGATGTAGTAACAGTTAAGGACAATGAAGTTACTATACAGGCTCCCAAAGACCTTGTTATATATATCAGTGCGTAAAAGAAATTGCCGATGCTAACAGGGTCTTAAGGAAGATTACAAACAGCAAGGGACAGACACTTGTTATTAAGGGTGTTCAGTGTAACTCTGCTTAGCGTTTCTTCTTTGCTTTCTTAGCTACACGTTTCTTCTTTACTTCCTTAACCACTTCGGGTTTGTATAGCTTACCTTTAACAGCGTCTTTAGAGGGCTGTGCAGGTTCATACACTAGCTGAAGATCAAGATGTTCGATAATACGTTTAACAGCCTCTACTAGTGTAAGCTCAACCTCCTCGTCTACTGTATAAGCGCCACCCCAACCATAATCTCTTATTTGTCTACCCGTTCTAACTCTAACCGTGGGTTCTTCAGGTTCTTTCTTCGATTTAAACCATGCCATCACACTTCTCCTTCCTTTTTATACCGCTTCTTAAACAGCTTATAAGCTATCTTCCACTCAAGAGGAGCGGCTAGTTTAGCCAGTTGCCTTAGTAGTTTTGCTTTCTTACCGTTCATTTGACTCTCCACTTTTGTTCGTCCCCTTGAGGGCTATATTTAGAAGTATCTTTTAATCGCAGCCTAGAAGCTGATACTTGAGTAGTTTCCCGTTTAAATACTGGTGGGCAACATACTTGTTTATCTGTCCTAATGTGTGTAGCAGTCTTTCCCTTTCCTTCATAAATATATTTAGATGTCTCTACAGAATAATCGTGCAGATCGCTTACTGAGAATAATTCGTATGTTTCTTCTTCTGTTTCTTCTTCCATAATCTTTCTCCTATAGTCCACAAGTTAATCGGTGGGAATTTAAGTTCAGCTCATACGATTTCACAAGCCCCCCCAACACATGCATATTCTTGACTCCCTGTTGTCATGTCTTCCTTCTCGAAGTCTGACAACGCATCCCAATCAATCTCAGGCATATCTTTGACCATACTATTATAAGTTTCTTCATTTATCTCCTGATAAGGAGCTTGCTTATATGTGTGGTCACTATGGGGCAGAAAAGAAACACCGCTACAAATGTCGAAATTCTTATAAACCCACGCACCAGTATCTAACCATTCATCCTCTTTAACATAGACTGTAATCGAAGGTTTGTGTTCTGTATAATGCTCTGCGTACACCTTCCACAACTCTAACTGCTCGAGCGCTGACCTATCATCCCGCATAACAGAGCCTTCAGGGGCTTTCATAGGGAAGCTAAAAATAGCTGTTGAGTCTTCCTTGCCGATGGCATCCTCTACAGGCACTCCTTGTTCTGCTAGGAAAGAGTATAACGGGTCTTTCTTATCCGTACGTACAGTCCTAATGTAATACTCAGAGTAACGAGGATGAATACCAGAGGCAGAATCAACCAATTGTGATACTGTACCGCTAGGCTTAACACAAGTAATTGCAGTAGATTGAGGAATACCAAGCTTATCAGCCCATTCTTTGTTCGTTTCAACTGCCACCTCCTTGAGTTGTTGTAATACTGTTTCTAAAGAGATTATATCCTTAGCTTTACCTGTTAAAGTAGAATCAATCCACCGTTCAGATCCACTTAATACAGGGTGGTCCATAATACCAGTAAGGCTCACACCTAACAGCCGTTCTTCTTCAGTGTTATTCTGCCATGCTTTGCTCAGGTATCGGAAGTCAGTAAGGGTTGATTGAAGAGTTCCAAGGATAGTAGCAAGACGTACTTTTCGCTTGAGATCTTCAAAGGAATCACCGCTTCGTACAACGACTTCTGTGAGGTTACAGAACTGCTTTGACCTGAGAATAATTTCCGAACATGGATTTGTTCCAAAATCATACCCGCTATCGCGTCTGCCATTTCTCTCCGCAACTCGCTGGCTTGCTTCTCGGCTGAATATTCCTCGCTCTCCTGATTTGCTTTCATACAGCGCCTCCCACTCCTTCATAAAGATACCCATATCTGGCTTCTCAGTATAACAGACAGAGTTATTAGCTAAGGCTCGTTGGGGGTTAGAATCCCACCACTGCCCTGATTTAGCTACCCGCATCCGCTCGTCTGTAAGATTACTAAGACTAATAAGAGCAGACCTCCGAACGCCACCAACTACGACAATATCAGCGACCTTACACATGAGGTCATGACACTCGATGCTAGTAAGCTTTCTCCCTGCTGCATTTTTAAACACCTCTATAGAGAATTCAAATAGGTCTACCAGCGGCTCCGGGCCCGAAGCTCGTCCTCCAAAGGTCTTAAGTTTAGCCCCTGCTGGCCGAACCTTAGATACATCCCATTTTGGGATTTGCCCACTAAACAGAAGTGATACGAATTCTCGGTAAGATTTAGCCCAACCGATTTTGCTATCTGCAACAGTGATGATTGTGTCTGTTTCATGAAACTCCTCAGCTACTTCGGGCAATTTTTGCACATACTGACGCTCAACGCTAAACCCTACACCAGTACCACACATAAGTACATACATGGCCTCATCAAAGGCTCGTGGACTGTCCACAGCTACATACGCACAGTTATACCCTGCCACATTATCACGGTCTAGGGCTTCTCCCGCAGTCATTAAACACCGCATTGAGGGCATTACTTCTAGGTTAGTAATAGCTTGTCGTAATCCCTCCCAGTCATCTACTGATGACAACATTGTATCTTTATTTCTTAGATAAAAGAACTTTATATACCTGCCAACAGTCTCCTCCCAAGTCTCCCTTCGTCCTAGTACATTACTCCAGCGAGCATAGCGCGATTTGTGAATATACTTTTGGTAATCATTCATAAATTTTCCTTACTGTTATTGATCCTCATACATTCCTGACAACAGGTTGAACTTAAATATCTCCATCAACCAGAGCAGGTCTTTTGATTTTAAGCCTAAGGTGGCTCTGGGGTCTAGGAAGCCCTCTTTGTCCCAGCCCAGTATAAGTACATCACTATACTGACCAATAGCTTGCTCTAGGACGGCATCAGGATCTTTAGCGGCTTCTCGTGTATATAGCTTTACAACTTTGGCATCGCTCATTTCTGATGGTACCTCCCGCTTTTCTGATAGGACTCCCATCCATCGCCCTTAAGGATAAAAGGATTGGCAGTAATAACCCGCTTAAGAGCTACATGACTGCACTCAGGACATACCTCCAAAGAGTCATCAGTTATACGTTGTTTTATATCAAAGGTGTGGCTACATTCGGTACAGGCGTAGGTGTATGTTGGCATTATTCTTCCTCTACATCTTTCTTTAAGAACATAAACTTCCATTTAGCCCAAAAGGGAAGACTATCCCATACACCTCCATTGAAAGCTACGGCCCCTCGTGAACGAGCTTCTTTCTCAGGTTTTCTACGTTCTTTATCCCTTTTACGTTTATAAATCTCATATTGCAGTTCACTGAGTAACATTAGCAGCCTTCGTCTTCATCAAAAAGATCTAATTGAATTTCTTCGTAGTGAGAACCTTCATTCCCGTTCTGACCAACAATATCCATACGTTCTTCGGGCCAAGGCTCATTCCCTACCTCTTGAATGTGAAAAACACCGTCTTTGCAAAAACCCCTCACCGTACAGTCGCCGTCTGGCGAGGCTTCATCTACGCCTATAATAATCTTAGCACCTGCCGGTACAAAGTTGTTAGGGTACTCACTTATCTTAACCCAATTTGATCTGAATAAGGGTTCATCCTCAGTATCTGTATCTCTGCCAGATGTAGCCTTTAGCATTTCGTTATTAGTCATTAGAACCCCCATAATCATCTAGATCATCTTCTATATCCTCAAACTTGTGCCAGTTCTCTTCCAGAAGATGACTATACGCCTCAAGCAGGGTAATACTGTCTATCTCAAGGGCATCGGCTATGGCTTCTGGATCGTACCGGGCAGCTACTAGTTCTATTTTTTCTTTGGTTGTGAGAGTCACCGCCCTATACCTCTATTTTTATTCTTCCAATGATTGCCGCTATTATCCACAGGAACACACAGGTACGAGCTGGCCGGTCTATACCCGTGATTGGTAACAGACATTCTTGCGTCCATACAAGCGGTGCTTGTGGCATACCACCCCAACTCTACAGGTGTATCCGCCCATATAAACCAAAGAACAAATATTATTTTCATAATCAATCCCTCATAACTTTGACTGCACAAGTACCGCAGCCTTCTTTTCTTTACTCATGATGTTAGTCCGTCCACGAATAGGTGTACCACAATCACTACACCTATATCGTTGATACTGCATAGTAGCTGTTGTTTCAATCCCCTTTTTAACTACGT
>JGI10211J14876_10000636_pt1 | contig 15084 bp, 24 predicted proteins | sample Etolagsediment_FD_14876 | JGI IMG/M metagenome (IMG submission 14876)
TGAAACTTTTAAACGCACAATATTGAAAAAGTTTGAAATAATCTACCCAAACAAAGGTTTTTAGCCATGAATAAAAAAGACCAAACAGACGAACAAAGAGAGCTTGTGTGGCAGAAACTGCAAGAGGAACAACGCAAACAAACATGTGCTTATATCTTAGCGCTATCTAAGCAAGAACTACCAGAGTTTTAAAAAAATAACTTTTATGTTTTAAAATATTTGTTACATCTGTTATATCTGAACTTTAACAAAAGAGGTATAAAATGGATCAATCTTTGAGACAAGAAAAGTTAATCGATAATATTTGCAAGTCAATGACTGAGATGATCAAGGAATTTCCTAAATGCTTAAAGTATACTAAACCAGCTAGAAGAAACCGGGTAAAATCTGTTGAACTTGAGAAAATGATGAAAGAGTGGCGCAAGTTAAGTACAGCATTAGGCTTTAAATAGGTTTTAAATAGGCTTAAAGGCTTTAAAATAAAAAATACGGGGAATTTGTCATGATTAAGTTAAAAGTGCGTATAAAGGCAGAAAACAAAGGTTATTCACAAGAAGAGACGTTGGAAGATAATTTCAATGTTTCAAAGACGAACCCTAAGCTTGAAGCTCTGGTTCAGAAAATAGTTGACGACTCAAAGCTTCAAAACATTGAAGATGTTATTGTTACAGCTAAATTTGAGTGGTAAATGGAAATAAAAATTATAGAATTCTTTCCAGATGACAGAGGCTTGAAGAAAGGTACTGTTGATTTCATGATTTCTCATACTCATGAAAAGTCTGAGACTTTTAGAAATATCGGCTTTTTTCAAAAAGAAAACAGATCATGGCTTAATATACCAGCCTTCAAAAGAAATGAAGAGTGGTTTCCAGTTTATGATCGGCCTGGATTAAAAGAGTTATTAAAAGATGTTTTGAGCGAAGTGCATAAATATTTAGAGCAATATTAATTTATAACTCCGTCTAGATTTTCGTTTATTAGCCTGATTAATTGTCTTTTATGCCGCCAAGCTTCAAAGACTATATACGGATATGTGATAGAGCTAAACTCTTTCTCATACAATCTCTGAAAGCCAAAATAGTATTTATCTTGAGTAGAATTGTATTCAAAAGACATATCTTGGTTGTTAAAATGCTTTTTGATGCTACGTAGTTTTCTTCTTCTAAAGTATCTGGTGATAAAGTTCTTTTTCATTAAAACTCCTTTTATTTTATTGTACTAAAATATAAGATAATAGTATATTAAAAATCAACATAGTAACCCCTAGGTTTAACTTAGGCAGTGGCGTACCCTTCCTTATGTTATGTTATATAGATCCTTTGCTGCTGCCTATTTTTTGAGAGCTTATGAATGAGAAAAAGATTGTCATAGATCAGACCCCAATTCCACAAGGAAGGCCTCGAGTTACACGTTGGGGAACTTTTGATCCGANCTAAAGATTCTAAGAACTGGATTCGCCTACAGATTAGAGAACAATTTAACGAAAAGCTTGAGTGTCCGATTGAAGTAGAGATTATGTTCTTTATGCCAATTCCGAAATCTACCTCTAAGAAAAAGCAAATAATGATGATGGCTAATGAGATTAAGCATGTGAAACGTTCTGATCTTGATAATTTATATAAATTGTACACTGATTGTATGACAGAAATAGTCTATAAAGATGATAGTCAAATCCATAAATGCTACATTGAAAAAATGTATTCAGACCATCCAAGAGTTGAAATACTTATTAAGTGGGAATAAGTTGGGGAAATGCGTTCCCCAATAAATATTGTTTATTCCCAATCCATTCCTAAAGTCTATTCAATTAAGCCGTTTAAAGGTTTGCTCCAGATTTGACCAAGCTTATTAAATGCAAATTTTTTCAATTCTTGCTCTTCGTAATCTGTATCAGCAATAGCAGCTATAATACGATCAATCTTAGCTTTTGCTTTCCAGATATTTTGATCTTCATTTTGAAACAAAAAACCAAAGTCCTGGACGGTTATAACATCTAATTGGAATTGTTCTTTTATGCTTCACAACGGTATCCACATTGGATACCCCTGCGATCTCTCTTTTTAACTCCAAGACACACGAAGTATGTTCAAAATATTCTTTAAATTTATTATAAATCTTTTTTGATTGTTGGTGCGGATTTTTATATCCAAGATGTCTACAGATATCGACTCCAGTAATATACCACTTATCAGTATAAGGTTTTCTAAAAAGAGCTAAACCATCTTGTTCTCTAAATTGAATCTTATTTTTCATAGACCCTCCTCGAAAGGTTAAAAGCGGGGCTAGTTCGAGGCTAGCCCCAATGATTTCGAAATCAAATAATGTTTTATTATAAATTAAATTTGATTTAAATACGATTAAAATTTTAATCGTATATTGATTGATTAAAAAAATCTCTGTAATTTACTAATTTGGTGTAAAAGTGTAAGATAATGTATATCTCAGAAGGTTGAGATAAACATGGGAGTGAATATGAAGTTCTATATGATGATGTTTATTCTAGCATATGTTTTTACAAGAAATAAAAATGAGGATGATGATGAATATTGATTTAATTGTTTTTTACTTTGTTTTACCAGTTGGTTCTTTTTGTGTTTTAAAATATTTAACAAGAGACAATCTTTTTTTTAAAATATTTTTACAATATAAATTGATTGTAATTTTTTACTTAATTTTATTATTAATAGATGGTCATGAAGATAAAATAGATTTTTATTTATCATGGTTCGCGTTTATTAGTTGTATAATACACTATTTCTACAGAGTTTATGCATTCGATAAAGAAATTTGCGAATATTTAGGTATGAAGCAGGATTAAGTTAATCCCGCTTCCCTTCTAATTTTTCTTACTGCGGCTTTACTCATACCATTCCGCTCTAATTCTTGAGAGTATTTTATTATTCCACTTTGATTGCCTTTTAAAGTTTTGAATTTTTTTACTCTAAACTTTTTTTGAGCATATCTAAAAATAGCTGGTGCTTTTATAATTAAGGCGCTAGCACTTGTTGATACTGGCAAAGCTAATCCTGTCCAGGATTTAAAAGCTACTCTAAGCAAACCATAAAGTAAGTCTTTTAATCTCTTTTTATTTTTTTCTTTTTTAAGTTTTTCTTTTATACTTTCTTTAGCTTTAGGTTCTTCTTTAGCTTTAGATTGCTGTTTTTGATTTTGATCGATTTTCTTTTCTAAATCTTCTAGTTTTTTCTTGATCTTCTCATTTGTTAGGTCTTCTTCTGTTATTTCTTTAACTGTTTTCTCTACATCTTTTTCAAGTTTATCATAATTTACATCAAGCTCTTCAGCTATTTTCTTGCCTGTTTCTCTAGTTGGTTTTGCTGTATAATTTTTAAATAATTTTGTTAATTCACCATCTCGCTTTATTTCTGATGCCTTTAATCTTTCAGCAACCTCTTTTCTAGCCTTAATCTCTCTTAGCTTTTGATTTCTTTCATGAAGGTATCTTTCTGTATCTGTTCTCTTAATAAGCTTCTTAAGAGCCTCTTCTTCACGTCTAAGAGCAAATAAAGATTCTATCACACGGCTATCTCGAGCTTGTTTGATTTCATCCCCAATTTCTTTTAATCTTCTTTCATATGTATCTTTATATGTTCTCATAACCTTTTGATGAAAATCATCTCTTGGTTTGCCGGGAGGTTGCTTTTTCTTTAACAACTCATTAGCCATTTTTGTTCTTTCTGGATTATAGTCAGATTTAGATAAAGTTATTGGTTTTTTTAGTCGAGCAGCTTCTTCACTAAGTGTGTCTAGTCTCTTTTCTGCAGCTTTCTGCAAGTCTTTAATAGTTCCTCTCTCGTCACCGGTATAAGAAATTTTTAAAGCTCTTTCAAATAAATCTTCTGAATTGACTAAATCTTGTTTTTCATAATCTAGCAATGATTTAATTCTTTCCTTTTCCTTTCCTTTTGCCTCAAACTCAGCATCTTCCAATGCTCGAATTCTTGCAGATTGCTCTTGAACAGTCTTTCTAATTGGTTCTATCTCTTTCCTTGCAGCTTCTTTTCTAAGAGATTCTTTTTCTAAAGTAGCGGCTCTTTTGATTCTATTTTTTATCTTATCTCTTTTCGCTTGATCAATTTGTATTTCTGTCGCATATTTGGGATAGTTTTTAACTTGTTCTTTAAAAACTTCAGCTTCTTTTTTTTCGTCAATTATTCTAGGTGGTGCTACTTTTTCGGCTCTTGCAGCAACCTTTTGCACTGGCAAATCTGTTTCTTTAAGTTGAGTTACAATATTATTGAATTGACTAACGGCTTCTGGCTGTCCTGCTTCTACAGCTGCCATATCTAAACCAGATTTTGCAGCAACTGATCTAGCTCCTAATGCTACATCTTCAGCAGCGGCTTTGAAATCTTTTGCTTTTGAAGAGATATTTTCTTGAACTAAGTTAGGTAATGATTTAACAGAAACAAACTCTTCTCCAATTTCTTTAATTCTATTTGGCGTAACAGTCTCACCGGGTGAACCGCCTTTGAAAAAAGAAAAGCCTTTATTTTTTACGGCTTCTGCATATCTCTTATACATATCCCATTTAGAAGTACCAGCTCTTGCAGCCATGTTATCTAAGGATCTCTTTAATGGTAATACTGCATCACCTAAGATATCAAAACCTGCACCAATTCCAGCAACGACGGCACCATGTTTAATTATATCTTTGTAGTTTATTGGTTCTTCATTTTTAATAAATTCATTTAAAAACTTAACACCTGCTGATGATGTTCCTCGTAGAGCTGATTTAGTTGCTATTTGAGAAGCCAATCCTTTTAGCAAGCTTCCTGATTTAGAAGCAACTGCTTTACCAACAGCATTTCCTGCAAGTTGAAAACCATATTTTTCAAGAGCTGCTCCTGTAAAAAGAGAGCCTCCGATTTTTGCAAATGTATTTGTTATTTTTCCAGCCACTGAACGTGGTTCTTCTGGCTTCATACCTGGAATATTTTCAGATAAACCAAAAGTCAGACCGGATAAGGCGCTTTTGCTTGCGTTTTCTTGTTCTTTTAACTTTTCAGCATTTTTAGTTATAAAATCTTTTATTATATCTGGTAATGGTAGTTTTGATATTTTGTCTAATGACTGACCAAACACTTCTTTTATAGGTTCTTTTGGTTCTGGTACCGTTAGATAAGATTTTAATTGCTCTCCAATATCAGCAATATTAGGTCCTGTTCCAGGTGCTGGCATCCCAGGCTTTTGAGCTTGTTGCTCTTCGGTTCTGCCAAATGCTGGACCTCTTTCTCCAAATGGTACTGTGGCTGCTTCTTGAGCTTGTTGATCTGCAGCTATTTCTTGAGCAAATTGTGAAACCACATCTGAGGCAGCGTTTTCATCACCTGTTGATAAATAAGCGTTTAAGGCAGCCTGTTTTATCTTTTCTTTATTTTCTTGTGTGACAGATTCAGGACCAATATTTTGAAACTTTAAGGAATTAGTTATATTTTTTTCTAAATTATTAACAAACTTTTGCTGATCTTTTCTTGTTTGAGCTATATTCTTAAGTTTAGTTTGAAGAAATTGGGTAGCACCCTCTCGATTCTCAGGCGAAACATTAGCTAAGATTTGTCCCATTGCATTATTAATCTCTTGTGGATCATTGCTTTGTGATACTTGGCTTAAAATCTGATCTATCCCAGACATTTCAAAGCCTCGACCTATACCTTTTGAAAGGTTTGTTCCAGCTTGTGCGCCTGCTTGAAATGCTTGTTCATATGGTGCTGTCATAATTTCTCCTTAATATAAAAATCCAGCTCTTTTTACTGGCGGTGGGGTTTTTGCTTGTGGTTGTGCAGTATCAGCAGTTGGTTGACTAAAAGCTCTTATTATATTTCCTATGTCTTGACCACCTCGCTCAGATGTCAAATAACCTGCTCCACCTTCTAAAGCTCCTTGAAATGGTGAAATCTGTTCTGCTGGACCTGCTCCTTGTTTTAATATACCTCCGATGCCTTGAAGCTGTCTATTTTTAGCAGCTTCTTGCATGCTAGCATATTGCTGGTTAAGCATTTGATCCATATCAACGCCTGCTCTTGCCAAGGAATCTTCCAAGCCTGTTCCTCTTTGTTGACCAGATGCAATATATTGTTGCTGGATTTGAGGCGCTGTTTGCATTCTAAAACGTGACATTGCAGGGTCTCTAAATGATTTGTTGAAGGCTTCTTCATCCATGTTAAATAAATCAGAATATGGACCGCCTTCTCCTTGAAGAGATGACATCAATTGATCAATTAATTGCTTTTGTTGATCTTGAATAGGTGTTGATTGTTTTCTTTTGCTAGATAGATAACCAGCTAATCCTCCACCTAATAAACCTATTCCACCACCTACTAAAGAACCCATAGGTCCAAAGGCACTTCCAATAGTAGCCCCTGTTCCAGCTCCAGACATTGCACTTTGTGCTGCCATAATATTTTTCTCCTTAAGATAATGTTGTCCACACAACTGTCGTTGGATCAGTGTGTTCGACTAACATCTCTACCTTGTTTGTTAATGTGTTAATATTAAAATCACCTTCAGCTAATGCAACATCGCTTACCAGTCCATCTGTCTCTCTTTTGTATATATCTGGCTTCTTATTTAATGCAACTGCTAGTTCTCGATATAAATCCTGAATTATATTTAGCAACTCTTCGTTTGTTAAGTTTACAGTTGATCCAATATTTAGACTTTCTGGTATCTTTGCCATTAATAACTATCTAACCCCGCTCGATCTGCATGTATTCTTATTGATGTTATCTTAACTCTATTACTTACACTATCACTTCTCATTCTTAGGGTTAAAAAATTCACTTCCTGATTTACTGTTAAATTTATCCATATTCTATCTTTTGTTGAATCTGTAACAGTTGGATCTAACAATACTGTCTTAAATGGTTCATCCTCTTCGTCCATATAAACATCTACGTAAACAGGTGATGAATTTCCATCTAATAGGAACTCAATATGAGATATATAACATTTTCTACCTTCTGATCTAAATGGATTAAAAGGGCTCATTGTAGCTTTGAAAGGTATAGATTTTGCTAATACACCACCACTTGTGTAGGCTGTATAAGCTGTAGTATCAAGATCTAACGTTACTGATGTTGTTGTAGAAGCCAAAACTTCAACTGCTTGATCATTAATTTCTGTCATCCCAACGACTTCGGTTATTGAAACGAAATCCCCAGCACTAAAACTTGAAGCTGCAACAGTGACCACTCCAGGATCTGCTTGTGTTATGCCTGTAATCGATTCAAAATAATCATCATAATCAAGATTTAATTGATAAATAATACTATTTTCATCGCCTGCTAGAGTCTTTTGCGTTGCTTTAGCTACACCTATTTTAGACCAAACCTCTTCTGTTGTACCCCATTCTCCCCAGGATGGATGTGCATCTGATTTTAGAATCTCACTCCATGCTAATTCTTCGCCATCAAAAGTTTGTCCTAAAACACTGAAATTATAATCATAAGTTGCCCATGTCTTTTCTTCATAATTATAGACTAAGGCTTTATCTTGAACGTCTACTGTTGTATCTCCACCAGATTTCTTATATAAAAATAAAAACTGTCCTATTTCTCTATCAAAACCGCCATAAGTTAGTTCAATATTTTCTTCATCTATCTTATCTGAAGTAAAGTAAGGTATCTTATTATCTATTCTTAAACTTTGTCTACCATCTGTAGTTATTAGTGCCGTGCGTCCTAAGGAATTCAATTTATCTGCCCAAACAACCCCTGAAAAGGTTGCGTCTGTTCCTAAAACTGATGGAATCTTTCTAACCAAATATGGATTAAAGACGTCTCTGGTTTTTTCTAATGTCCAAGTAGAACGTTGGAAAGTCATAACAATAATGTTTCCAAGAATATGAGCGCCCTTCATCAATTCATATGTGTCTGCTGATAGTAATCCAGCTCCTGAAACATTAAAATTATCTCCGTTTCCAGCTGTATTTCTTATGCCAGAATATAAAACACCTTGAACATAATGAACCCCACCAATCAAAGGACTGAAAAAGTTGATTCTTTCTCCAAACCAGATGACTTTAGTGGCTCTTGTTAAAGCTCCTAATGCAGGTGCTATATATGCTGGATTGTCATCTACCCCTGTATTTGTATACTCTCCAACAACAGTGCCATTATAGACATATATAGATGACATTCCTTTACCAGTTAATACAAAACGTTCATTTCCATCTTTGTCTAAATATGTTGTTCCAGATACGTAACTTTCATTACTAGTAATATTAAAATTATAATTTGGATCAATGGCTAATAATCTTGCATTAAAAGGAATTTGATAAAATTTATTATCAACATTAGAGTATCTATATAGATATTTCTGTGTAACAACAAGTAATTGGTTTGTAGAAGTTGCTGGTAATATATTTTCAAATATCCCCATAACTCTTGTTCCATCTGTTTTATCACCAGCGTTAGAACCTAATCTATTACCGAATCTTGCAAATCCTTTTCTAGATTGAAGTTCTTGACGATAAATATAACCATTTTCTATTTCTTCAAATGCATCTGATGGATCAAGAAAGTTAACACCTTCTCTATCAATACCGCTTTTAAAACCTGTTATTTCATAGATTTCCATTTATCCCCCAAAGAATACTACCCATACTTGTGTTGGATCAACTAAATTACCGTTTTGTGTATATGAATTTATTAAACATTTATCGACTTTTTTTACATTTCCAATTGTTGCATTACCTTGAATCGATACCAGTATACCACCATCACTTCCTCGAACTCCGTTGCCTAAAACTAAATAATTAACTGTAGGCAGGTTGGTTGTAAAATTAACCGTATATTTGCCTGTTGAAGCTCTCGTTACACTGGTAACATTATGTGAATAAACTAATGTAACAACACCTCCTGCTACATTAAATAATGCCAAAGCTCTTATACCCAATAACTGCATTACTGCAGTGTTTTTAACAAATGGTTGTATATCAAAACCAGCTATTTCTTTAGCATAATATACTAAATCCATGTTAGCGCCTAAAACAGGGCCGCCTACAGTTTCATCTTTAGGCATCTGTGCAAATTGATGTCTTCCTTCTTTTCCTCCTGTATTCCAAAAATGATCGTTTTCCATTGAGCTTTTTATAAAGGCTGTATTAGCTAGCATTGGTGCTGCATTTTGAGCCACTGATTTAGTCTCATCTGGTGAATTTTCTGTCCAAGCCATATCTATTCTCCTTCTTGTTCTAGTGTTTCTGGTGAAAAGTCTACTGTTATTCCTGTTGTATCTTCTATCACATCTTCAATAAATTCTTCTACAACTGAATCTTGAGGAATTGCTTCATTAATATTCTTTATCGTTTTGTCAATCGATTTGCTTTTATGTCCTTTTATCATTCCACATGATGACAAAATAAAAATTGAACTTAACAAAGTTAAAATTTTAATTATATTCATTCTTCTCCTTATGTGGGAAACGGGGGATCTAGAAAGCCCCCTACAATCGCGCCTATTTGGCTTGACCTTTCATCCCTTTTTTCTTAGCTTTTTTATCTTTTTTTACTACTTTTATACATTCTTTTATTTCTGCCTTAAGTATTCGTTCCTTTAACTTTTCTCTATCTTTAGGTTTCTCTAAATTTGCATGAAATTCATATATACCATTGCAGACTTTAGTAATAAATTTAGAGATCTTTTGTATTATTTTAGTTAATTTCATAGTACCCTGACTCTGATAAAATTTCACATAAATCATCTAATAATGTATTAACGTCAATTCGTTGATATTTATTATCTTCATCTTCATTCATCTCCTCTTTAGGATCATAATAAGCATAACCCTTATATAACTTTCTTTTTATATCGTCTAATTCAGATAATGCTAAATACATGTTAGATGCATTTTGAAACAACTTTAGTTTGTTCAAGTCGTCTGAATCTTCGTTATCTAAATCAAACTTATAAAATACTTTCATTAAAATTCTCTATTTTTTTCTAAATACTTTTTCTTTTTTGGCCAATTATAGTCACTTGTGTGAGATAAACTAGCTCTTTTATTACAAAAATTACACTTGTTTGAATGAAAAGTTGCTACATGATTTTCTGGCCAAACTGCATCATTTTTATAAGCACACTCTGAACATATATAGCCTTCTTTCATTTAAACCTCAAAATCTGGGCATAGGTCGACTATGCTTTACTTGATTATATGTCTTAGTCATCAATAACTTTCTCTCATGAGCAAAATCTGCTGCTAACATTTGCCTAGCATTTGCCTCAAATCTATAGTCACGAGCATAATCCATTGCTGCACCATAGGCAATATATCTCATCCAATAATCAAAGGGCAGTTCATCTGTTGTATTTGTAAATTCAGAATTAATCTTATATCCATAAATATAAACAGTATAATCATCATTAGGGACTGTTCTAAATGTCAGCTCATTACCATAATAAAGCATCTCTGTAGGATAACCTTCAACTAGTATATCTGTGTTGTTTACGCCCCATCTAGAGAAGAAAACACCAGGGTCTTGATAGATCATTAGTCTATTCCAAGATATTGATTCATCCGCAGGGTCTTTTAATGTTATAAAGGCTTCTTGAGAGATGTTTATAAAATCTGAGCTGGCTCCAACATCATTAAATGTATATACACTTGTTCCGTCTGTTATATCAAAAGATAATGTTCCATATTGCTCAAATAACTTTACGTCATTAGACATTGATAAAGTTATGAAATTATTAATATATTCAAACAAAGTAGCATCGCTAGAATCTGGATCATTTTCATTTCTACGACCTATTGCTAATCTCATTGTTCTTAAACAATCTGAAACATATTGTGCCATATTAATTCTCTCTTACTGTTCTTATAGAAAATCTAGGTACTTTATGCGATACTCTGCTCTCTTGGCTTCCATCTGCATTATCGTACATTTTCCATTGATTTGTTCCTTTATTCATTAAATAGTCAACGATATATCTTGGCAACTCATATGTTTTGCCAGGATATAAATCCATCTTAAAATCTATCATATGATCTGAAACATATACTGGTAACATGTTTTCTGGTTGATCATTTCTTCCAAATACAATCTTTTCTTTCGGATGTAATTCAATTGGACATGGTTTGATTGGATATCTATTTATTTTAAGCTTTTTATTCGCTTCTCTCGCGGCTTTATTATATCTGATGTATTCAGTTAGTGTAGTTAATGGCATAGCATTAATTTCATTAACTTCTGGTTTAGCTTTCTCTAAAACCTTATCTATTTTAGTCTCTTCTTTTTGTTTACTCATATTTCCTCTTATTGATTATAATAGAACTCTTGTTCTATTAAATTTACGTTCCCACCACTAACATAAGCTGTATAATCTGTTGAATCTATGTACTCTGATGTTAAGGGGTCTTTTAATTTAAAATTTTGTGTGTCAACGACTTCTATTAGATATCTGTTTTCATTGATTTGATCACTTCCTCTATGTACAGGCATTTGTCCATCTAAATCCATTATGCGAACATAATCACCAGTCGCAAAATCATTCGCTAATGTTGTTGTAACTACGCATGGATCAGCGTTAGTTATATTTGATATTGCGTATCTATGTTCTGTTTGACCGGTCATTTTTTTACCTAACTTAATGCTGGATACTTTTTACATACCCAGCATGATTTCTTTAAGCTACTTATATTAAGTAGTTTATCCTATATCACCTAGGTTGGTGATTTGTCCCAACTTGGTTGCCTTTATGAAGAGTACGTCTCCGTCTCCACCTACGCAATCAGTCCCAATGGTCATCTTGTATGTAATAGGATCGTACTCAAACGCTGAACTTAACGCTTGTGTTCTTGAGATTCCTATTACGCTACCATCTGATACATATGCTGTATAAGCTGATGAATCAATATCTTCACCAGTGATTGGATCTTGTAATGAAAACGTATCAGCAGTAAGAACTGTGATGCTATAACGATTGTTATTTAGTTGGTCCATACCACGAGCTGTTGGCATATCTGGGCCAAGATCAGTAATACGAACTTCCCAACCTGTTGCCATACCGTGAGCAACCGCAGTAACTACACAAGGATCTGCTTGTGTTATGCCTGTGATAGCTGTTCTATACTCTGTTACTCCACCACTTGTATTAGCTGGTGTAAAGCCATTAGTAGTTCCTTGAATAAAGTTATATGCGTTTCCGCCGTCACTTTTAAGAACTGCTTGCTTATATGAATAAGCTGCTGTTGTTTGATCTTTAAACCATACAGCATATGGAATTCCAGCTGCTGTGCTAGTCCAATCAGTTAAGTTATAAACTTCTAACATGTCTGCATCAAAGTTTAATGTTAATGTATAAGCTGCGCCTCCAGAGATTAACTGAAATCCTTCAGTCATTGTTCTGCCTTCAAATAAATCTGCCATAATATTTCTCCCTAAGCTTTAGTTGATAGTAATGTAACAATATGTGAATCGTCTAATATCGCTGCATTAAACCAAGCTGTGAATCCCATTGACTGAGATCTGTTTAAATAATCATTGAATCCAAGTGGCTTCATGATCATTTCTGTAGCTACTTCATCAATAGATACGTATCCATAAGCATTCGCTCCAATGAATGTATTGTTATACACTGCTGGGTCTGCACTACTTACTTCTACTAATGTTGATGTTACCCATCTAGCTTCATCTGTAGAACCATATTCAGCTTGAAGAACAGACTCTTGTGAACCATACTGTGAAGTAGGTATAAAAGCGTCTAATGCTCTAATATCTGATTTTAGTTTTACGTGAGCCGCAACCCAATATGCTGCTTCTACAGGACCTGTTCCAAATCTTGAAGAACCATCTACAGTTGGTGTCATTTTTTCTGTGTTGTTTTCGTCTAAGTATGCAATCGCACGGTCGACATCTGTTTGAGTTAACTCTGTGATAGCGTTTCCGTTAACACCGTTAAGACAAGAAATTTGTGGAACTGAAGAATCCCAAACATCTCTTGTTACTTTGTCTAACATTGTGTGCATACATTGTGAAAGATTGTCAGCAGTTTCATTTGCTGTGTCATCTTCAACAACTAGTAAAACTTTTCTAGAAAGCAACACTAATTTACCGAACTCTTGAACAGTAACATTAATGTCAAACTTTTGAACTGTTTCTGGTGCTGGATCTATACCTTCAGATAATACAACAGGATCTGAATTTAGATTTTCTTGTCTTCTAAATGCGATAGTGTCTGTATTTTTTGATGGTAATGAAAATGATCTACCAAATAAATTATGAATATTATGTGGCTTTGATCTTTGCAATAAAGCTCTATGTGCCCATCTGTCGGCCATAGAACCATATTCTGTGGTAGTTGTTACTGCCATATTATCTCCTTATAGTCCAACCTACCGTTTCCGCTTGCTTTGTCTCCATGCTGCAAATTCTGAATCTGACATGTTCATCAAGTCAATTGCTTCATTCATCCCTGCTGACTTTGGGATACTACCAGGTGAACCAGGTGCATCCTTTTTAACAACAGGAGGTTTGTTTAAAGCAATCTTTTGCTTAGGTGTTAACTTATCCATTAACTCCCATGCCTCTTCATATCTATTTGTTGCAGCATTTATTGCTGAAACTAGGTTGGGTTTTTGTTTTAAAAAATCACTTAATTTTTCGTTTATTAATTCTGCTTTTTCTGGATTCTGTTTCATCCAGAGCTTCTCTTCAATTTCCCTCATATACTGAGTTTTCATTGAAGCTTCTCTTTTGAGATATTCGCCTTTTGTCATTGCCTCATATTGACTTTCGTCTTCTTCTGGCTCTGGTTGCTTTTGCTTCTGTCCGTATTCTCTTAAAATACGATTCTCAGCTTCAGCTTCTTGGCGTTTTCTTCTCTCTTTTTGTAGTGCTGATAAAGGAACATTTTGTTCTTTCACCTCTTCAACTACGCTTTCAGCTTCATTTGATTCAGGTTGTTGCGGTTGTTCTGCAACTTCTTGAGTCTCTTGAACTTCTTGTTCTACAGCTACGGTTTCTGTATCGGACATTGGGATCTCCCGTTATAACGTGAAACAGCCTTTCACGATGGCATTGCGCCCTTTGCTTGTAGGTAGGCGACACCTTCTTTGTTAAACTCGACTTTGAGCTTTTCACCTGGTTTCTTAGGTGCTACCATCCATAGTAGTTCGCATATACTTCTTGTATTATTTACATAATACACAAGTGAATTGCTTACAAATTTAGGTAGATTTTTTGTTAATTTAGGTTCACTAACCTTAAATTGTGAAGGATCTAATTTGTCAAACTTCGCATGGAAGGTTAAAAAATATGTTCCTTTGATATGACCATGTGATCTAACGATTTTCTCAATAAATTCATTTATAATTTTTTTAAGCGATGTTTTTTCATCGATAAACTTACTGGGTAATATTAGATTACTAACAGGATCGCGACTCATTCTCATCGACATAAATTCACCATTGGTTTAAACTTATTATTATGAAAAAGAATGGAGATCCAATTATGAAACGGAACAGCAAAGTACTTATAGTTTGTCCAATTTGTAACAAAGAATTTTTTACACATTTTTATAGACTTAAGAACACTAAACTTGTTTGTTGTTCTAATGACTGTAAATATAAATTGATTAAACTTAATTCTACTATTACTAGAAAATGTATTCTTTGTAATAAAGAATTTGATTTTGTTAAATCGAAAAATAGAGGCAAAAGACCTAACATCTATTGTTCTCTTGAATGTGCTTATAAAGGAAAAATTTCTACTGGAGATTCTCTTTATAGAAAAACAGCTTACGAAAATTTTCCTAGATCTTGTCATTTTTGCAATAAAGATGACAATACTCTTCAAGTTCATCATATTGATCATGATAGATTTAATAATGAAATTTCTAATCTTATTATTCTTTGTCGTAAATGTCATGTCAAACTACATTCCCTTATGCGTAAATTACATTCCGCTTTTGCCACGTAATGAATCTTTTTCAGCATGAGCTTTCTTTAGCAATCCTTGAGCCTTTCTAGCGTCAGGGTTGCTATTTGGCCCAATTGATGCCACTGGTACACTCTTAGCTGGTCCCATTGGATTACTCTTAGATGAGTACATTCCTTTCGGTG
>JGI10211J14876_10000637_pt1 | contig 15081 bp, 17 predicted proteins | sample Etolagsediment_FD_14876 | JGI IMG/M metagenome (IMG submission 14876)
CATGGAGACATATCTCCTTCTGCTTCCCAAGCCAATGGCCCGGGTTCGAGCCCCGGCGGTCGCAATTCACTTTTTACTGCAGTTTTATTCCAATGCAAAAAGTGGATACAAAAAACACCGTCTTCCTATTGGGTCTTTATGTATTCTCCCTGAGATTTAGCACCATGTTCTGCTTCTCAACGCTCCGTTTGTCGCGTTTCGGTCTTGGAATGCATTAATTTAGTAAAAAATTGTGGCGTATTTTTCCAAAGAAAACCTCTGAGTCGCAATTCAATTTTTTGCTGCTAGTTGTCCAGTTTTGGGTCAAAAGCTTCCATTCTTATGTGCTCGCTCATATGGATATTTGCTTCATTCCTCCTGCTTGCAGTATCCCAATTCCAGACACCCTTAGTCCTCAAGGGGTTCATTTTGACCTCCATCATCCTCGTAAAATTTCTCCGCAATTATAAGGTAACCAAATTGGAGCCCAGTTTCAATATTGGAATCACTATGGTCTTTTTTGGATTCATTTGTATTATACGCAATCCAAACTCCGCTCACGGATGTGGTGCTTGGCATAAAGGGAGATTCAGCCTCTTCGGTTACATTGGGGGCATAGTTATATGAAACCCTGCACCAGCCATCATCGTCAAAACCAAGCACTTCCATATTTACATTATAACTTTCCCTTTGTTTGGAATAGGTTACGGGGGTGCAGTTCAAACCCATATACTGAAAGAGCTCATCAGTGGTGTTAGCAACCAGACAACTCTTTTCCTGAATTTCCTCTTCTATTTTCATAGTTTCACATTCAGAAGAATCCATAACTACCTTTCCGTCTGAATAAACGTACTGAGTAGTTTCTTCGCTATTTTCTGAGTGTGGGCATCCAAAAAGGAGCAATCCAAAAACCAACAGAAGGGCCAAAACTTTGTTCATATCTCTACCTCAGCATAAATAATTATAAAGAAGGTTGGAGAAGTCGGGGCTATGAAATATATTTTTATTTTGCTTGTATTTTTGGCAAGCCTTGCATACTCCATAGATTGTGAAGGCACTGTGCAGATGGGCCTTCCCGCAGTAACTGAAGGAGAAGAAGTACACGGGGGAGAATTAGTAATTGTAGAAATCAGGCTAGTCCCGGGAGAAGGAGATGCATATGTTGCAGTTTACCCGCCAAGTGATTCCCACCTTCAGGAGAGTGTTGGGCTTGCAGTTGAAATTGCAGAAGAATTATCCGGAGAAAATAATGGCTGCGATGTATTAATTGAAATAGAAGATGAAACTGATTACGTACAAGGGCCTTCGGGGGGAGCAGCATTTGCCCTGATGACTTATTCGCTATTTACGGGCGAAGAGATGCGCGAAGACACCACAATTACCGGGGCAGTATACAAAGATGGCACTATTCTTCCTGTAGGGGGGGTTTATGAAAAGGTGCTGGGGGCCAAGGCTGCCGGAAAAGAATATTTCCTTACTCCCCTGCAAAGTGTGGATGAGCAACTGATGCTCAGCAAAATCGAAGGAATAGAAGTATATCAGGTAAAGAATGTAGAAGAAGCCAGGGATTTTTTCTTTTATGATATTATTCCTGAGGAGAAGCTGGTTAACCTGACTGTTGAGCCGCTTCCCGAACTCAAAGCTTATGAAGAAGCAAACACCCCAAGATTCCGTAAAATTTCCGAGAACATAATTGCACGGGAAGAGGAAGCGGTAGCGCAGATTGAGGATGCAGAATTGAGAGAATATTTTGAAGAAAAAATTGTCCAGCAGAACGAACTTGTTGAAAAAGGGTATTACTATTCAGCAGCAAATGAAGCATTCCTAAGCTATATTTTGGCAGATTCACTCTCTAGAATTGATGAACCGGATGTTGAAGGGAAAAAGACTGAAGTGGAAGAGTGCATTAGCACTGTGGAAGAAGCAATTCCCACATACCAGAATTATGAATGGGTAATGGGTGCAGAAGCCAGGATTAAGCGTGCGGAAAACCAACTGGAAACATTTGGGGAACTGGACTCGGGAACCAAAGAAGAAAGATATTTTATTGTGTACCAATTGGATTACGCACTTGCCTGGTGCGGGGCTGCAAAAGACATGTATGCAACTGCAGAGGAAATTGGGGGCATAGAGTTGGATGATGAGGTGCTAAAAGAAAGTGCAGACCTCCTAATTAACATAAGCGCAAATTATTCGGAAATTGAATACTCGGAAAATTACATTAATGGGATGGAGATGTATGAAGAGGGAGCTTATGCAGGAGCCGTATATGAATTAACTTATGCTCTTGCCTTTGAGAAAAAGGACAGTGATCTAATTGAAGGAATTACTGTTGAAGATGTTGAGGAATTAAATTCTGGGGAGCGCAATTCGCTCTGGGGGGATATCTTCAAGGCCCACTCCCACTATCTCCTGGAATTGGATGATTTGGAAGCAGCATATTCAGTTGCCATTTTCTCAGGAGCTATGGAGGGGCTCTGGGAGGAAGTGGAGCAGAAAAAATATCAGGGGGCATTTGAATTCCCTGAGCCGGATTCCCAAGACGCAAACCAGAGCAACCAGACATTAGAGGAAGGGGAGCCTGGTGAATGTGTATGCCCTGAATGCCAAGAGCAGCCATGTGCAGTGGCTTATGTTCTCTGTGTTCTGCTCCTTGTTTTACCGCTCTTTGTCAGCTGCCTAAAGAAAAGATAGGCTCGTAACTATTTTCATAAGAAAACGCTACATTTGGCTGGCTGACGTGCAGCCTGCTAATCTCAGATTTACCGAGACTAGCGATATTTCTAGATGCGTTTAAGTCGGCATGTAACTGAAAGCTACAAACTTTGCACCTAAATCGATTACTCCTCCTATTAGATTTGGAAGTGTAACCGCATCTTGAACACCTTTGAGAGGTGTACCTTGGATCCACATGCAAAACTCGTTTTCCCAATGCTTCGGATTTGTATGTCAAAAAGAGTTCTAACTGCTTGAATGACCAGCCACCCAATTTCTTGTTGAACTTTTTTCCGAGTTTTCTGTTGGTCCTTGTATTCAGTTTCTCAAGAACGAATACTTTGTATTTGCTTTTAACAATAGTTTTGCTCAAGCAATGGTTCACATCAGAGACAAACCGTCTTTCCCGCCCACTTATTCTCTTCAGCTTCTTTTTAGCTGAACGGGTGCCTTTGCTCTGCAATACCTTGCGAAGGTATTGGTACTTGCCTTTAGTATTCTTGAGTCTTTTTGAATTGAAAAAGTCGTTATTAGAACAAACTGCGATGTTGTTTACTCCCCGATCGATGCCGAGCAGTTCATTCAGAGAAAAAGTCTGGAGACATGGAGATTCTGTTTTAACTACCACATTTAGGAATAACTGGCCATTTCTATAAGAAAGCCTTCCTGAAACAGGTTGCCAAGATTTGTATTTAAGTGTAAGAGGATTATCAGTAAACTTGAATTTGATTCTGCCATACGCGGAAGAAACTGAGATTTGATTGAATCTGAGGCTTACTCTAAGATTTCGCTTATCTAATCTAATAGCTGAATATTCTTTGCAATGAATTTTTTGTCTGAGTTTTGTTCGCTTTAAAGAGTCGGAGGCCAAGTCCCTTGCGGTTTGCAGGAGTGCTGAAGGGAACTTTGGGTGCATTTTTCTTAACTTTTTGTAGGTTAGTTTGTGCAACTTCACCTTGTTATATGTTTTGCTTCCAAAACCGGAATCACAGATGAATTGGTAAACCTTGGAAAAAATGGAGATCGTTTCCACTAGTCTTTCATCTCTGGAAACCTTTATTCTTATGGTCCTTAAAATCACAATAACTCAACTAATTTAAACTTTATATTAACGAAGAGGGGGGAGGTTTCCAGTGTTTCCAGTGAAAAACCTTCCGTGTTGAGCCATAGATTATAAAAAATCTTGCAAGGAAATAGATATGTGGTTTAAATGGAGGACAGGCTCAGTGCTCGGGAAATCGGTGCATATATTGAATTGAAAAAGCGGGTTGCAGAAGAAGAATACAAACTTACTTATATCAAAAATACTGCCGGAGACCATGAACCCTTAATTGAAGAAATTGAAGAGGGATTACAGGAAAACAGGGCCAAAATGAAAATTATTGAAGGGAAGCTTGAAGCGCGCAGGATTGAGCTTGTGGTTCCAAACCAGGAAAGAATTGAGGAATATACTGAACTTATTTCCAGGCTTCCAAAAGAGGAAGTAAACACTGCAATCAAGAGCAAAAGCGGAGATGCATATATCTATCTGGCAGAGCGCGGGAAGCTGATTAAGCGCAATATTGAAACTAAAAACGAAATTGGAAAAATAAATATCCTCCTGGCTAGTGCCAGCCCGGAAGTAACAGCGTGCGTTAGGGAAGCTCTAGTTGAAGGGGAGCCGGGGGAGGCTGAAGCGTCTTTTGGAGATGGGCAGGGAAAAACGCTCATTGCTCTCCTAAACAGAGTGGGCATCCGCTGCAAAAGTTCAGAAGGGAAATTGGTAAAGGACCAAGAAGACTTGGGTGAAAGCAGGGTCGTAGTGAATAATGAGTATTTTTGGATTCCCAAGGATAAATTGGCTACATTTACTGAAAATGAAAAAGTAATGGCCACAGTAAGCGTTAAGCTGCAGGTTAAGAATGCTGAAATGCAGGCAATCACGTTTAATGAGGCCCAACAAAAAGAATTTCAGGAACTCCAGACTAAGTATATGGAGCTCTTAAAATGCCGGAGAGAGATTATAGGAAAGGAAGAGGAAGACTTGGGCATGTCTATTTGAGCTTTTTTCCAACGTATGGGCCTTTGAGCTTATAGCCTCTTTTGAAATAATATTGCCTTGCCCCCACGCCACTTATAATGAGCATCTCTTTTTTTCCAAATTCCTCCTTTGCAATTCTTTGGGCTTCTTCCAGAAGAAGGCTTCCATAAGCGCGGTGCTGGGCACTTGCTGCTTTTTTCCCAATTTGTGTTTCTGAGCCATATACATGCAGTTCCCGGATAAGTGCAGTATCTTTTCCTATCTCTTTCCTAAATGAATCAGAAGGGATTCTAAGGCGGATAAATCCAATTAATGAGTCTCCGGATTCAAAGGAGAGGAATATCTCTTTTCCTTTTGCTGCTTCATAATCAATTCTCCTCAGCTCTGCTTTTGCAAAATTCTTTCTCCCTACCTCCCTTGCGCGTATTTCCCTGGAGCAGATTCCTTTTTCCTTAATCCGGGATTCCACTAATTCACGGAGGTTGCTCTTTTCCACTCCAGCACCAATTAGCCCGGTAGGAATGTCCCGCTGGATTCGCATCACCCGCACCCAGGGCGGAATGTGCCTGTAGAATTCCGAGATAACTTCTGCTGCCTCTTTTGCGGTATATGGAGTGTATTCACCTTTTTCCATCATTTCGTAAAGCCGGGTATTGGGCATCACCAGGGTGGGGTAAATCTTGAGCATGTCCGGCTTGAAGCGTGGATCCTCAAAAAGCCCCTTGACCATTTCCATATCTTTTTTAGGGCTTGACCCCGGGAGCCCTGGCATTATGTGATAGCAGATTTTGAAGCAGGAATCCTTCAGCCATTTGGTTGCATTTACTACGTCCTTAACTGTGTGGCCCCGATTTATTTTTTTGTAGATAACATCATCGGGGAACTGCACTCCAAGCTCTACTCTGGTTGCACCATAATCCAGCATTTCATCTATGTGCGGTTTTGTGCAAACATCCGGGCGCGTTTCGATAGTTAATCCGATTACGCGGCTTTTGGCAGATTCATTTATGCGCTTTGCATTGGCAATGCTCCGGGAGATTTTTCCATTAAAGCCATCATACATTCCCTTTACGAATTTCCTTTTGTAGCTTCTTGGCATTGAAAGAAAAGTTCCTCCCATGAGGATTGCTTCGCATTTATCTATGGGGTGGCCGGTTTCCCTAAAGTGGGCAAGCCTCCCCTGCACTTGCTTGTATGGGTCAAAATTAAACTGCCTTGCACGCAGGGCAGCAGGCTCCTCCCCAGTATAGCTTTTGGCTGCTTTTCCAGTGAATGGACAATAGATGCACGAGTGGGTGCAGGAGCCTTCAGGCCGGATCATTAGGGCTACTGGAGTTACTCCGGAGGCAGTGCGCATTGGGCGCTTGAGAAGCAGGTTCCTTATTCTTTTGGGGGCTTTTTTAGGGAGCACCTCCAGAATTTCAGAGTTTCTCAGGAAATTGGGCAACTTGAATTTCTTGGATGCCTCCTGCTTGATGGCGTGCATATCAGTGCGTCCGCGCAAAAGTTCTTCTGCTGCATATTTTGCTGCGCTCTTCCTCATTTTGGGATTCCCCCATTAGGTTACCATAAGTTAGAAATAAGCCCTATGAGTGCATACACTGGAGCCTCGATAATTGGAAAGAGGAGTGCCCCATTATTTACTGCTTTATAATCTGAGAGCAAATCCGGATAGACATTCAGGATTATTGTTTTAGTTTGGAATACCCTGGAAGAAGATGAGGATTCTACAGTAATTTCGGTTGTATATGTTTCTTCTTCAAAGCCAGCTACTTCATAGGTAATTGTTTTGCTGCTTCTAGGAGAAATGTAGACCAATTGAGTAAACTCCCACTTGGATACTCCAATTGCACTTACTTTGAATGTGTCTCCCGCGTTTCCATTGTTGTTTACTGTAATTTCAAAGCGGGCGGGCTGGCCGATTCCGGCATCCTCCTCCGTTGGGGTTACGGTAAAGTCCATTACTTCTTCGCTTATTTTTACCCTTGCATAAAATGTAACTTTACCCAGCTCTTCCCCGTTTCCTTCATCTTCAACTACAATCGGGATTGTGTATGTCCCTTCTTCTGTATAGGGACCGGCAGTAATTTTTACCTGAAGCGGGTTTCCATATATTTTGCTGGGTTGCGTATCCCATCCGGCAGGAAGTTCATATGCATATGCCTGGTCATAGTTTCCCCCTATCCCATGGATTCCGCCCTCATATACTTTTGGATGGAGCTGTAGCTCTACAGTTTGCCCCGGGCCCATTGTCCCCAGGTCAATAATTTCTGCTTCAGAAATCTCAGTGAGCACAGGCTCGATTATCTGTATCGAAAACAATGACCCCGTCAAAAGGACGAGGCATATCAGCCATCTCATGAATCTAATTTGATTTATAGTAATAAAAAGCTATCTCTGCCAAAGAGGACTGGTGCAGGGGAAAAACTGGGCTGGAACTAATACTCGATTCCAAAATGAGTGTATTTTGGCTCTGCCTCTTTGTCGAAGCCGACTACCTGCACCTTCTCTACAGAAATCGATTTGAAGCGGGGATGCTCTCCTGCTTCAATCACATCAAGAAATTCCCGATAGGTTTTCTCGGTCTCTGACTCGCACTCTATTTCCACATCCCCATCAGAAAGGTTTTTCACCCATCCAGTAATGCCAAGCTCTTTTGCTGCTTCCTGCACAAACCACCTGAAGTTGACCCCTTGCACAACTCCGCTCACCATCAAACGTGCGCGCAAAACCAATTATTTCACCTTAACTGCAATTCCACTGCCGGTAATTTCCAGCGGGAAGCGCTTCATCATCGGGTTTGCACCCTTCATCTTGAGAACTTCTATCCCCCTCTTCCGCTCTTCTCCGCGCCCGATGCGGTAATCAGTGTGTATCCATCCATCGGTGAGGGTTTCAATTCCATAATTTGTCCTTGGAAGGTTTCCTCCGGAAGAAGGCTTTTCTTCAGCCACAATCAGGGAAGTTGCCTTCCATTTGCGCATGCTGTTTATGATTTCGAGGAATCCGCGCTTGCGCTCGTCTTCGTCCGGGAAAAGAAGTGCGATTGGCATTATTGAATCAATTACTATGCGAGTAATCCCCATCGTCTCTACAAGCTCGCCTATTGCGTTATTCTGGCTTCGGAATTGGTCTACTTCATGGGCAGGGTAATCCAGGAAAAGAAGCTGTTTTGAGCGCTCAAGCTGCTCTATGTCCCATCCTGTATAGTCCATATTGCGGTAGATTAATTCCTGGGACTCCTCAATTGCGATATAGAGGCCCGTTTCCCCATATTTTTTTGCTCCATTCACCAGAAACTGGAGTGCCAGGGTGCTCTTTCCCGAACCAGTTGGGCCGCTTATCGTGCTGATGGAGCCTTTTGGAAGGCCTCCCCTTAGCATCTTGTCCAATCCCATAATCCCAGTCTTGCATACTTCCTTCATAAACATCACTTGTCCTTCTTTTCCAGCAGCTTTTTTCCAAGGTCTGCGCGCCTCTTGAGGTTTTTGGCGTATTCTTCCTGCTGCTCCGGTGTAGCCAGTTTATTCTGGAGAATATATTTCTTATAATCATGTGAGGTGGAGGCAATAAACATGAAGAGGTCCTGCATATGCGCAATGGGCACCTTGAAGTTCTGGGGTTCCAGAATCTCAATTGAGAATGGAGAGAAATTTACACAAAGCTGTGCAAGGGAAGTAACTTCCTGTACAAGAACCCTCATTTCCAGAGAAGTAGAAAACATCCCCTCACTCTCTACGGGTTCGTCTATTTCTATTCTTGCAAAAACCACTCCTTCTTCCTTTAGGACTTTCTGGAGCATTCCTGTTCCCAATTGGACTATTGTGTCCTTATCAGAGCCATGAATGTCAAAATAAAGAAGTGCAAGCACTCCGCCTTCCTCAACCGTCTTCTGTGTAAGCCTGTCAACTTCGCTCATAAACACAAAATAAGAAAGAAAGAAAATAAAGGGTTATGGGTACGGTTGCACCCATAGTTTATTGGATTACTCAAGACCAAGTGCAGCCATGCATTCTGCTTTCTGTTCGCCTTCGAGCTGACCACACATTTCTTCAGGAGTCATTCCTGGAACCCCGGTTCCATTGGCAACTCCCTCGTATATGCTGCAAAGGTCTGCAGTGAGGTCGCAGACCTTTCCGGTAGTCTGGAACTTCTCTTCTCCAAAGGTTCCCACTTCACAGTGGAATGATGATGGGGCCTCGTCATAAGAAGATTCGAAATCGTATTCATCCATTTCTTCAGGTTCGTCCCCTGCAGGCATGCATGCTTCGAGCTCCTTGACGTTGATGCTAATCCAGTCGCAGTCTCCTCCGGTAGAAGGAACTGCATATCCGCCATCTACATTCATGATGTAGGTGGTGTCACCTGTACTGATCATGGTCATCATGTATTCATCCGTAGTGCCCGCTGTCATGGAGCTGGTCTCAACACGGAGCATATCTCCTTTTATCCACATCTTGGAACTGCCGGTGAAGTCACCTTCAGTATAATCTACAGTACAGTAGATTGGCTGAGCGCTCACCATCATGGTAGTCAAGTCCCAAGTGTCAAATTCACCACTTTCTTCTTCAGGAGTGCTAGGTTCAACTTCCCCTCCGGTCTGTGTAGGCGGGGTTGGAGGAGCCTCTGTTGGAGGAGCCTCGGCAGGAGGAGTCTGTTCCCCTCCAGTGCACCCTGCGATGAGGAGCATTGAAATAAGCACGATTCCAAGTAATAACTTCATATTTTCACCTTAATTCTGATGTGTGAATAGAATTAATAATTTAAAAGGTTATTCTTTTGATTCAGTGGGAGCAATCTTGAGCATCAGGTTGCTTGCTTCTTTTTTGTTTATCTCATAGAGCATATCCAGGTGGCGCATTGCAGCCGGTTCGTCATTAAGGGCAAGTGCAAATATGAACTTTAATTTCATTATATTTTCCCTGGTTTGGAGCTTGGACTTCAGGACCCTTAGAAGGTCCATCCCTTTTTGGTATTCTTTTAGGCGGTAATAACTGCAGGCCAGGAGTATCCCCGTAATTGCAAGTTCATCCTGCCCCTGTGCAAGATTAAATGCCTGGAGGCCTTCTTTTTTTGCTGCTTCAAAATCATTAATCCAAAATGCCGCTTTTGCCAAAAGGAAATGGGAGAGCATATCCTCTGGATATTTTTGCACAAATTCTTCTGAGAGTGAATAGGCTTTTTGGTAGTCTCCCTGCTGGAAGTAGAGCGCAATTTGCTTAATGTAGGGAGGTTTGTCGCTAAATTCAGCCATTGTATGTGTAATTCATGCAAAATTATATAAAACTGCTTCGACCTAAAGTAATTATGGCAAGTGATCAGATTAAAGCGGCTGAAAAGCCGAAGGGGGAAACTAAAGTTACTCGTTATGAGGCAGAGAATATTGCGATTAAAGCTTTAGAGCAGGCAAAGTTTAGTGAAGCGTATATTTACGGGGACAGGGAAGTTCAGGAAATAGCGCGGGAGTTCGGAAACAGGGCAGTAGAGGAAGGATACAGCCTTGATATTGCGAAGGAAAGGGTTGCTCCGTTCATTGAGGAAAGAAAAGATGAACTTGGTAAAGAAGCTCCTGCTAAAGAAGAAGGAGAAGTGTTTCAGATGGAACAGGCTTCGATAACTGCAAAGCCTCCATTAACTGATGCGGAAAGGCGAAACAAGGTAATAGCTGCATTGGAGGAAGCACGTGGGAAAACTGAGGACTATTTTAAAAAACGAGAAAGAGAACATGGTTTGCCCATCCCGGGAAGCAGTAGGTCAGAACCGGGAGATATCTCTCTGGCACAGAAAGAGATAGAGGCGCAAAAAAAATATCGGAAATGGCAAAAAGAAAATCCTGAAGGCACTCTGGCCATGTATCGGATGGAGCAACGGGGAAAAAAACCCGGAGAGACCGTGCAGCCAAAGCCAATTGAACCTGAATATGAAATTGCCCAAAGAGAACCGGTAGAAGAAGAGGAGCCAGTGCAAAAGGCTCCAAAGGAAGAAACAGAAGAAGACATAGCCAAAGAACCTTCTGGAGATGTTATGGTATTCCAGCAGGAAGAGTTAAATGCGGATGCTGAAAAGTTCATTAAAGATGAGCTTGGGGAGAACTTTATTAAGGAGTACAGCATGCTCAAGAAAGAGCATGATATTGCTCGCAGTCCAGAGGAAAACAAAGAAGAATATAAGAAACTCGAAACTAAATATTCCGCAACTGGCCCAGAGCTGGAGGCCAAGATTTCAATCCTGATTGCAGAGAATGCAACAAAGGGAGTTGAGAAACTCAAAACTTTTGAGGCAAAATTCAAAAGTGAAGAAAGATTTGAAACCCAGCATGATGCGTTCGACAGATATGTTGGAAAGGTTAGGGGAAGTGCTCTATCTGCACTTGATGCAACAGCCAGTGCTCGCAACCAGATGGGAACAGAAGAGGCTGCTCCCACAAGGAAACCTGTGAGCGATGAAAATGTTGAGAGGCTTTTGGCAATAATTGATAAAAATACGGGGCAGCAGCCAACTACTGCTCAGCCTGTAGCTGAAGCTCCTGCTGCTGAAGAGACCATGGAAGTTACTCCCAAAGAAGTTGCAAAATATGAGAAGGAGCATCCCCCTACTGCTCCGGTTGCCGAAGAACCAAAAAAAGAAACTTCTGTTGTAGCTAAGGCACCTGAGGAGACAACTGGTGATAAAATAAAACCAGGGGATATTTATCATCCTGATGAAAACATAAGAAAATCGGCAATAGAGGCTGCAGCTAAAGAAGCGCCGCCGGCAGTCTCGGAAGCACCTGCAGAAGAGCCTGTGAAAGTGGCTGCAACAGCAGTTGTAGAGAAAAAACCTCCTGTAGAAGAAATTATACCTGAGCCTCCTGCAGTTGCAAAGGCTCCTGAAGAGATTCTGCCTGTTGAAGAAGTTGCCAAAGCAGAACCTGTCAAGGAAGAAGAAGATAGTAGAAAGGCTGCAATAAAAGACAAGTTGCTGGGACTTGATTTCGGAGAGAAAAGCAAGGTGGAAAAGGATGTTCTAGCTGGAGGCGAAAACGTTAGGGACGATGAATTAGCTAACCAAGTAGAAACTGGGATAGTTGCAACTGATGAAGTAGGTGCATTGAGGGGACCAGCAAAAAAAGAACCGGGAGAAGCTGCTAAAATTGAACCGGAAAGAGTGGCAGAAAAAGCCGAAACTAAAAAAGATAGGGCTGTGGCACATCTGATGGAATCAGGTGGGGAGCCTGTGATGGGAAAATTGGTAGGCGGTACACGTGTAAAAAAGGCAGAAAAAGAGACCCCTGTGGGTGAAAGCAGGTCTGTTCTGGACCAGTTAAGCTCAGAACAACAAGCCATTCTTACTGATGGAACCGATACGCAAAAAAAAGAGCTTAAAGCTGAATTGATTACCCGGAGGGACCGAGAAGAGAAAGCACTTAAAACATATAAAACGCGAGAAGGATTTGGAGATAAAGTTAAAAGCAGTGAGAAGACTATTAAGGATCTTGGTGACCTGATTAAAAGGTTGTGAAGGGAATCTAGGGATATGGATGTGTGTATAAATGGCAGTGGCGGAAAAAAAGAAACCCCGGATGGAACCAGGAGTAGTCCCAAAGATTTCGAAAGTGGAGCGACAGGCTGAAGCGGAAAAGACGATTGCGAACTTTCTGGATGCTATGCACAAGGGGCAAAAGCTCCCTCCGGAGATGGAAAAGGAACTTCTTTCCCAGGCCCTGGACATATACAATGAAGCCCAGGAAAGGAGCGAGAAGAGATTTCAATCTGCCGAAGATGACGGAAGGCTCTTTACCTCTGGGGAAAAAGTCGGAATTTGGCAAAATGAATGCAAGAGAACCATGCTTGAAAGGATAGAAAAATTGATGGACCCAATTGCCCAAAAAAGAGTGGACCAGATAATTGCCTCACTTCCTGAAAAGGACAAGAAGGCGCTGGAGAAGAATAGGGATAATTATGTGAATCAGATGCGAAGGCAACTTGCACTTAACCCTAAATTCCTTAAAGAAAAATCCGGGGCCGCTACACAAAAGAGCGAAGTGCTTGCAATGATCCATAATATCGAGGGGCAAATGAAGGCGCTCGATAAACAGCTCAAGGACTTGAAAAAAACTGTTGAATGAATCTGTCTGGGCATTAGGAATACTGTTCCAAAACCTTCACAATCAGGTTGCTGGCAGCATTTTTGTTTACTTCATATAAGGTTTCAAGATGCTTCATCGCTGCTGCTTCATCATTCAAGGCAAGGGCAAACACGAATTTTAGCTTGGGGATGTCCTCCCTTTGGGGCAAGTCTGTCCTGAGGAGGTTCAGCACCTCTAACCCATGGGAATAATCCCTAAGCTGATAATAGGCGCAAGCTAGGAGTATCCCGGCTACTGCCATCTCATCCTCCCCATTTGAAAGGTTGAATGCTTTTAGGGCTTCGTCTCTCGCAGTTACATAATCATTGAGCCAGAAGGCAGAACGTGCCAGGAAAAAATGGGAGAGCATCTCTTTTGGGAATTTCCTTACGAACTCCTCCGAGAGAGAATATGCCTCCCTGTGGCTGCCGTTCTTGAAGTAAAGCGAAAGCTGCTTCAGGTAAGGCTCCTTTGAATTGAATTCCGGCATCCGCTTGAGAAATATGCAAAAAACAATAAAAGGAGGTGCGTACCTATCTATAGATATGGGTCCAAAGCAAAAAACCGCTCCAAAAAAGAAACTTACTCCTGAGCAAACCCAAAAAATAGAGAGTACCATTAGTGTTTTCCAGCAACAGTGGGGAATGAACCTTAATGCAAAGGACACACAAAAGGTCATAGAGAGGGTTGCAGAACATATAACTGAGCAGGATTCAGAAGTAAAGGTACGGCCTGCAGTACGAAACCAGATGTTCGCGATGCTTATTAAAAAAGCTCCGGAAAAAGCAATGGCGTTCAGAATAAACATGAAAGAAAAAAGAGGTGCAAACTATAGTGCAGAGCAAAAACAGCACATCTTGAGTGTTGCACAAAATCAGGGGTGGAGAGCAGCACGGGCTGAACTTGCGTCAATAGGAAAGAAACCAAAGAAAAAGGCTGTTGTGCAAAAAAAACCTGCTTTGAGAGTAGCTGATACGACAAAAAGAAAGGCTCCCGCCAGACGTGCTTCTTCAAGAGTAAAAAAAACACCAAAAAAGACAGCAATAGCGCCTAAAGCAAGCCAAAGCGCAGAGAAAACCGGGGGGAAAACAATGGAGCAAATAATAAAGAATGCTGAGCAGGCAAACAAGAATATTATTGCAACCTGGGAGACGTATCAGGAGGAAAAGGAAGCAATTAACAAAAAATATGAAGATAAGCTTGCAGGAGGAATCTCTTCGGGTTCAGTCAAAAATCAATCGGAAAAAGTGGATGCGAGAATGCAGTCAAACCCTGAGTATCAACGTGAAATTATGGCTCTTGAAAAGGAAACTGTTGCAAAATTAAAGATACAAAAAAACAAGCGGGATGCAATTCTTAGGACAGCCTTAGAGGGAATGGGGTATAAAGGAACCCAATTAACAAGTGTCCATAACAAATTAACAAATGCGCGCGCAGGCCTGGGTCCAGGAGAGTATCGTGCAGTAGGGAACCCGAATTTCAAACCATCAGACCTAACTAGGGGTGTGCGGGAGAACTATTCCTATTTTTCTACTGCAATGAATCAACTGAAGGTTCTTGCCAAAGCAAAACGAATCTAGTCAAATCCAAAAAAGAAAAGTGCAATTGCACAAAACTGGCACACAGGATAAAAATTATCTTTTTAGCGGCTTTTTTGGAAGATGGCCGAAGTTAAAGGTTGGTTTTGGCTTTTTTAGCCTGGCATTCGGTTTACCCATAAGGGTATTTAAGTGGCGCTCCAGTGTGAATGCAGTTAGCCTGTTTTTTCGTTTTTCCGGAGTTGAATCCCGTTTTATTGAAGTAAGGGCGTCCCTAAACAGGTATTCAATTTTTTGTGAAATTACTCCTTTTTCCAGGCAGGAGGCAATAATTAATAGCTTTTCATCATCAGTTAAAGTGGAAAAAACTTCTTCTATTTTCTTATCTGTATCAAGCTGCAGGTTATCAACGGGAATAGTCTTCATACCTAGAAAATATGGGGGAAAATGTTTTTAAAGTTAGCATGGATGAGAAAATGTGGTTGAATGGCATCTGCAGTGCTTACGCTAAAAGAAAGTTTAATATAAGGAAAATGATAGCCATAAAGTTTGAAAGTTATACCTTTAGTAAGTGCAGGCTGAATCCCTCGCGTTAGCTAAGGACTTACACCCCACTTCTATCAAACTTATCTGTTATAAGCGGTCTTTAGATTTCTCGTTTTGGGAGTCGCTTCGACCTTAGATGCTTTCAGGTCTTATCGACGTAAGGCGTAGCTGCCCAG
>JGI10211J14876_10000641_pt1 | contig 15066 bp, 16 predicted proteins | sample Etolagsediment_FD_14876 | JGI IMG/M metagenome (IMG submission 14876)
GAGGAAGGTGTCAGGCACGAAGACGGCAAGTCAGAGGCTTATAACGCAGGCTATGCCGATTGTTATGAATACGAAAACCAAGGAGACCGACCATGAATGGCGTCGTAAAAATTCACGGTAAAGAATACAAGACCGTGGCACTTCGGGTAGCTGAGTTTAGAGCCGCCCATCCTGACTACACAATCTCGACTGAGCTGGTCGAGGCCAATGATGTGCTGGTGATTATGAAGGCCAGAGAAAGGCTATTGAAGACGCATCGGCGGAAGCACTGGCGGCGGCTGAAGAAGGCCGATCACCCGAGATCAAAGAGGGCTTGTTAAGTGCTATCAGCATATATGACCAGTCATTTAACCAGACTGTAGAAAACGCATATATCAACGAAGTTACCTCCGACATACGATCGGCTGTTGATCGTTTCAATGTAGAGTCAGATGGTGACTTTGAGCAGTTTTCTGAGAATGCCAACAAATACTTTCAAGGCTTATCGCAAAACGTCGATGAGCGATTCCAGCCAATGCTCCGCTCTGTCTACGATGAGGCGTTTGAGCGCAATGGCGTAAGAGTTGCAGAGCTAGGCCGCAAGCGAGCTAGGGCTGTTGCTGTTGATACCACTACGTCTAATATTGATAACAAGTTAGGGCAAATAAACACTGAGGCTCAAGAAGGCACTGTTGCTTATGCTGAACAGCTTGGCATTGAAGCCGTCAGTGCCGCTCAAGCACTAGCTGATGCTGGTGATGTAAAGCCTAGCTATGTTGAAGGTGTAAGAAAGAGCGTAGAGCAAAGCCTTGCCACTGGCGCGATTATGCGCGAAGTCCGGCAAGCTATAGATGCTGATGACTTTGGCACTGCGTATGGATTAATTGTTGACGCTGAAAGGCCGGAACAATTTGAGGCCAGCGAGTGGGATGCTTGGAAAGCCGCAACCGGACAGCTTGTAACTCGCCAAAAGTCATTGTTCGATGCTTCCACTAAGGCCGCAGATGACGCGCTCAAAGAGCAGGTAGGTCAAGCGGCAACCGCAGTCTCACTTGGTATAAAGGTTGATCCCGGCGAGATGAAAGAGCTTGCTACTGCTGTTGCTGGAACTGAATACGAAGATGAGTTTCAGTTAGTAGAAGAAGCCGGAACCTTCGCTTTGATGTCTGCTTCGCAGCGATCCGCCGTACTAACGCAGGTCGAGGCTGTTGGCCTTGATGAGGTGGAAAGAGCGGAAATCCTTATCAAAACACAAAATGGCATTAACACTCAGCTTAATAAAGACCCAATGGGATTTGCGATTAAGCAAGGCATAGTGTCTGATGCGCCGCTCGATATGAGCAACCCACAGTCATGGATTGATAGGGTAGCCGAGGCCAAGAAAGCATCTATTCACTATGGTCGTGATATACCGGCAATGACTGACGCGGAAGCTGATGCGTTTAGCGATAGCCTAGAAGAGATGACTGTTGCTGAAAAGTTAAGCATGGCTCAAAGCCTTAATGAAGACCCGGCGGTATGGAATACGATCAGCAAAGTTGGTGACCCATTATTTGCAATGATTGGCGCAACCAATGACATGACAGTGCAAAAGACCGCACTCAAAGGTCAAGAGATGGTGGCGCAAGGCCAAGCCAAGTTGCCTTCATTCCAAAATTATATAGGCGTAGCCGATGATTACTTGGGGCCAGCCGGTGAAGTTTATCAGACTGAGAATCGCGGTTTAGTCATTCAAGCCGCTCTTAATCACTATGCCAAAAGCAACCCAGACCCAAGCATATTTGATGGCGGCGCATTTGAAGACTCTTTGGCTTCTATCACTGGCGGTATTGGTACGTTCAACAAAGGCAAGTATCAACTGCCAAGGGACGTAACAGAGAGTCAGTTCGAGAAAATGCTTGATAGAGTCAATGAGGATTGGCTTGAGGCGTATGGCGGCATCGGAATGATGACCGTTAATCAGGCAATCAAGCAGGTTAAAAATGCTCGCGTTGTTAGCGTTCCAAACAACAAGAACGAATATAACTTGGTTACTGGCGATGGTGTTTTAATGGTCAACAAAAACGGGAATGCCTTTACCTTTACCTACGATGAATCGGTTGTAACCGAAACAATACCGCGAAGATCGCGGCGTAACACTGGTCGATAACAATGCCTTTTGTTTCTGACAGAGATAAACGGACATTTGATCAGTCATACAGACTGTTTACTCCAGACGACTTAGTTATTGAGTCATCATTTGGCGAAGTCTTTGGCGCGTCGCTTGGTCTTGTTATAGATGAAGAGTTGTCAATTTCTAGTGCCTTAAACAAAGAGATGTATCAAGAGCGTCAAGCCGCATTGCGCGGCATGGTTGATGATGGCTTCGATAGAAGCCCGTATACCGACCGCAGAGGCCGGATAGATTACGACCGTATAGCCAAAGACACAGGCTTGCTTGCAACCGATGAAGAGCTACGCGAGCGGCGTAATGAGAAGCTACGCAAGCGCAGAGAATACGCACAGGACGTTATATCTCGTGGAAGCGGAATGGCTCAATTTGCAGGCTCTATGACTGCATTCATGCTTGACCCGATCAGTATTGTGACTATGGGTACAGGCGCGGCACTAACAACCGCCCGAGGTTTAGGGGTAACTGCCAATGCAATGCGCGTTGCTAAAGCTGAGGCCGGGATTGCGGCGGCAACAGAACTAGCCATACAGCCGCTTGTATACACTCACAAGCTCGATATTGAATCACCCTACTCAGCACAAGAGGCGCTGGCAAACATCGCTACAGCGGCAGTAGGAGGCGCTGTGTTAGGGGGTATAGCGGGTGGTTTGGCTGGATACCTCCGAGCGGTCAACAGCAAGGCCGATGAGCTTGGCGCTGTACAGCCTGATACACCCGAAGCAATGGTCCGAGAGGCTAATGAACGGCTGATTGAAGACTTGGAGATTGCCAAGGCTAGAGGCGATATTCCGCCCATCGACCGAGATGCCATTCAAGCTGAGTTTTTGCGTGAAGTTACCGAGGAGCTAACCGCTACTGCTGGCAACCGCCTTGAGGTTGGTGAGCGTAAGGCTCTTAAATCTGAACTAAAAGACCTTGAGTTTAGGCTGGAAAGAATCTCAGACGTTCCCGAAGAGGTTATCAAGGAGCGAGGAGTACCGGCCCGAGTAGCAAAGAGACGGGCTATTGAGCGCGGCCAAGAGCTTGCACAAGAGCAACGAGCAGGACTGTCAGACCGTGTTACCCGCATTCAGGAGATGTTGCGCCAAGACGATATAGCGCGAGAGGCGTTTGGTGACTTAGACCGAATCAAGCAGGGAGTTATCCCGCCCCTGTATGAGCGCCGTCTCAATGAGATTTTAATAGAGGAAGAAATCAACCAAGACATACAGTTCCTTTCGGAGAGAGAAACCCGAAGTGAGATGTATGACCAGCCTTCAAAAATACCGGCTAAGTATGAAGAGCCACAGCCACAGAAGGCCGCACCACAAACGACTACAGAGCGTCAGCGTGATATACTTGTCAGGAATGGCATTGCAGAAGATTTCGACGCTGATATTGAAGCGTTTAACAATCTAAGGACAGCCGATGAAGTACGACCCGAACGCACCGGAGACAGAAGACGACGCGATCAGGAGCGAGTCACTGCGCCGACAGCGGATCAAATTCCACGCGAGCAACCGCTCGAAGGTGCGCCCAGTGTCAGAGACGCAACAGGCCCAGACCTCAGAATCACCGATGCCGCAGAGAAATACGCCAGAGCCAATGGAATCCCCTTCTCTCGACAAGCAGAATACGTAGAGGTTGATGAAGACCGTGCGCGGCGTATAGCTCAAGCCTTTGAGGATATGGAGGACAACCCTTCTGATCCCGCAGTTCAAGAAGCCTACCGAGACCTAGCCAATCAAACTCGCGCTCAATACGACGCACTTATTGAAGATGGTTATGAGTTTACATTTTTTGACTCAAAGACCGACCCGTATGACGGCAATCCGTATAATGCTTTGCGTGATCTGCGAAAGAATAAGCGCATGGCTGTTTATGGAACGTATGACGGCTTTGGTACGCTTGATGAATTTAAAGAAAGTCTAGGCGATCCAAACAGAATTTTACTCCAAGACAGTGGATTACGATGGAAAGATCAAAACGGTAAGGAGCAGGTTGTTACTAATAACGATCTATTCCGAGCTGTGCATGATGCCTTTGGTCACTCGCTAGAAGGCGCCGGATTTAGGGCGCGCGGGGAAGAAAACGCATTCCAAGCGCATATGCAGTTATTCACTGGCCCAGCTAGACGCGCACTGACTACAGAGACCCGAGGCCAAAATAGCTGGCTAAACTATGGCCCGTATGGCGAAACTAACAGAACGGCTGGCGTTTTAGATACGGTATTTGCAGATCAAAAAATGGGCTTGATGCCCGAATGGACATCGGCAGAAGGTGTTATTACTCAACCGCCTGTAAGGGCGCGGATTACTGATGACCCTATTATGCAAGAGATACTCGAAGTTGCTGATGCTGAGATGAAGCCGCTAGACGACGAGATTAAAAACATTGAAGACGTATTGAGGTGCGCTCTTGGCTAACGGATTTGAAAGATGTGTCAATGAAGCACTTGCACAGAACCGTCTGTCTAAGGACGTGGCGCAAGCAATCCTTGATTCTGATGACCCTAATCAGGCCATTGACGATGTGCTTGGCAATCTAACGCGCCAGAAGCGCGAGACAGCCATACAAGCTGTTCGCATATCTCAGGCATATGACTCCGTTAAGTCTCATCCACAAGGCATGGCGGCAGGTATCACAGCGTTATTGACTAAAGACCCTCGTGGCAATGCCAAGTATAAAAACGTCGAGTTTCTTGCTAAGTATTACGAAGGCAAATTCCATAGCATGAATGCTGAGGCTCTGGCTAAGTTTCGTTCGCGGATGTTTGGTATTGAGCAGGACGAGGAAGAACTAGCCAAGTTTCTTAAAGCTATCTATAGAGAAGACGTAGACGACCCAGAAATAAAGGCAATGGCTGACGCATGGCACGAGACTGCCGAGCAGATGCGTGTTTTGTTTAATGCGCGTGGCGGCTCTATTTCTAAGAATGAGCGATGGTTAATGCCGCAGCGACATGATCAGGCGTCAATCAAAAAGGCTGGTGTGGAGACGTGGAAGAAAACGATTAGGGATTTGCTTGATCGTGAGTTCATGGTTGATGAGGCCGGGCGTCCACTAAGTGATGAGCAGTTTGAAGAGGCGCTTGACGCTGTTTACGAGACTATTAGCACTGGCGGCTTGAACAAAGCCAAGGGGCTAAGCGTTCCACGGCTAGGTAAAAAGTTATCTCGCAAAGGTGGAGAAAAACGATTCCTATATTTTAAAGATGCTGACTCATGGATGAAGTATCAAAACCGATTTGGTCGCGGCAACGTCTTTGATGCGCTAACCGACTATATCAATATGATGTCTAACGACATTGCAGTCATGGAAACGCTTGGTCCGTCACCCCGTAATACGTTTGATTTCCTGTTAAACAAAGCAAAGCTGGAAGAAGATTTAACCGGACCACAAGAAGCATTTAACAATGCTGTCTTTAAGGTTGCGGCAGGTCAAGTTAATGGCGGCGAGCTGACAAGTGCGGCGGACGCGCTGGAGGCTACCCGTAACGTGCTCACATCGGTGACATTGGGCGGTGCATTTATCTCTGCGCTTAGTGATTCTGGCTTTGTGGCGATGACCGCAAAGATGAACGGGATTGCACCACTTAAAGTAATACGCCAGCAGATAGCCCTTATGAGGCCAGACAATGAAGCTGATCGCATATTTGGCACTCGTCTTGGCCTAACTGCTGAGAATGCCGCAAGGCAAACAGCCGCCAATAGATATGCTGACACTTATGGCACAGGCAAGGCCGCAAAGTTAGCTGAAGGCGTTATGCGAGCGTCAGGTTTAGAAGCATGGACAAACGCGGCCCGCAAAGCATTTGGCATGGAGTTTTCTGCCCTGCTTGCTGATAACTTTCAAAAGTCATTTGCTGATTTAGAAACTGGATTGCAAGACGCATTCGGCAGATATGGCATTACTGAGCAAGATTGGGATGGATTTAGAAAGCAACCGCCATTGATGTTGCGTGGTGCGCCTTACGCTGACATGACACAAGAAGGCGGCGTTAAATTTCATCAGATGGTTTTATCTGAGACCGACTTTGCCGTACCTACACCAGACGCGAGAGTCCGAGCTGTAACCACTATGGGAACGTCACGCGCTACCGTTTCGGGCATGGGTATCCGAACAGTCATGCAACTTAAATCATTCCCTATAACCATTCTTATGGGACATGGAATGAGAATGTTTTATCAAGACACTGCCGGTAAGAAATTGCAGTATTTTGGCGGCCTTATGGCAATCACCACAATACTTGGCGGAATTACTTTGCAAGCCAAAGACTTGGCGGCAGGTCGAGAGCCAAGACCAATGCTAGATAATGATGGCGTACTAAAGCCGGAGTTTGTTGTTGCGGCAATGGCACAAGGCGGCGGCCTTGGAATCTTTGGAGACTTCCTGTTTTCAGACCAAAACCGATTTGGGTCAGGCCCAGCATCTACATTACTTGGGCCAACTGGTGATCTTGTAAACAGGGCGGCACGACTAAGTATCGGCAACATTCAAGAGGCTATACGCGGAGAAGAAACTCATATCTTCAGTGAGACTATAGACTTTGCGGAGCGTTACACTCCTGATATTTGGCAGATTCAAACAGCCAAGAATGCAATGTTTGATCAACTAGAGCTAATGGCTGACCCAGACGCTCAGAGAAAGTATAATCGCATAATGCGTAATCGAATGAGAGATTATGACCAAGGCTACTGGTGGGAACCCGGTGAGCCTTTACCGGAGGCCTTTAAATGACAGTAGCAGACAACACAAGCCGTAACCAATACACCGCGACATCTGGACAGACAGTATTCGCATATACGTTTGAGATCGTAGACAAGGATCATATCGTTGTCTTACAGAATGGCACGGCTCTCTCAGAGGGCACAGATTACACTGTGTCGAACGTAGGCAATGACAATGGGGGTAACGTAACCCTAACGTCAGGCGCTACTGCTGGCGATATTATGACCCTTTACAGGGATATGCCTTACTCGCGTGACCAGAACTATACAAACTCTGGTGACTTCCTAGCCTCTGAGGTAAACAGCGACTTTGACAATCTTTGGTTGGCAGGTGAGCAAACGAATCGCACAGTAAATTCTGCTATCCGCAAGCCTATTACCGATTCAGATTCTATCTCTATGGAGCTTCCAGATGCGGCGACTCGTGCTGATAAGTTCCTAAAGTTTGATGCTACTGGCGCGGTTGATGTTGCTGGCGCTACTGTTAGCGTTTCTGCTGACGCGGTAACTATTGAAGATGCTGGAAACTATTACGACTCCAATGACGTTGAAGGTGCGCTGCAAGAGATTGGCGCTGACTTAGAGACAAAGGCACCTATTGATAGTCCTACATTTACTGGGACAGTCACGATTCCATCGCCATTCACACTTGACTCAACATCGGTAACTGTCTCAGGCACAGAGCTTAACTATTTGGATGGCTTAACCGGAAATGTTCAGGAGCAGATCGACTCTGTTGATGTAGAAAGCATTGCTCACATTAATGAATACATAAACCCGCCAGATGGTAGTGGCCCTGTTTCAGATTCTGTTGCGCTCACAAACGCCTGTAATGCCGCTGAGATCATTCTTTTTGGCGGCACAACCATGGACATTGATGCCGATTGGAGCTTCCCTGCTGGCGGTATAGCGCGTCGTTGGATGTTTCAAGGCAACACATGGAACCTAACAAACAACGCGCAAATTACTATCGACGTTGATGACTTTGCCATTATTGGTGATGGCGCAACTGTTGATGGTAACTGGAAGATTGCTCAGGTAAATGGCGAGACAATTGACGAGCCAACAACGATTACTGTTCAGTCAGGCCACAACTTTGAAGCAGGCGATCAGATCGCGTCTAGCTGGAGTAATACCTATCTTCCAAACAGCACTAGCAGAACAGGAACGCTTGGCGAGTTTAATACGGTTGCGTCAAAAACTGACACGACTATCACGCTAACGCACCAAGTTCTTTCTACGCTTACCGTTGGTGGTGTTGGTGAGAGCATTCCGGGTAACGCATGGCTGTTCAATGCTCGCTTTGATAAGCACGGCATAGGCTTTACGGGTGCTGGTCGATTCCACATTGAAGGCGTGACATTCCAGAACATGCCTAATGCTTATGCGATTAACGTCAACGACACAACCGAGGCGGCAACAGCAAGCATTATTGATTGTGAGATCAACGGGATTGCATTGGATTCAATGTTCTTCCGTGGCAATGCGCTTTATATGCGTAACCTCAAAGTACGTGATCTGCGAGATATCGCGAAGCAGGTTTTGGTTTGGGCGAATGAAACAAAGCCCGGCTATCTATATGCAGAAAACTGTGATTGGGCGCATAGCAACCAAGACGGCTTCCTCTATGCGTACACACCCGAGACAAGCAAAAACTTCTTCCCCGAGATGGTATGGCAAAACTGCGTCTTTGACGGAATAAATGACGATGACTTTGTGCCGCGTCAGACATACCAGCAGCCATGCTTAAACTGGGCGTCACGAAACAGTACGCACCATCTTATTGGCGGCAAGGCGACGTTCGTTAATTGTAATTTCTTCAACATCGTTAGGCACGTTCTTGGAACGACATACTCTGGCGTTGACGCAATCACGCAAGACAAGATGATCTTCCAAAACTGCAACATGGATTGCGAAGGTGCATACTTCGAGATTGAGGGCGACGACCTAAATGCGAACGGTCGGTCAATTTGTGAGCCTCTGATCTATGAAAACTGTAATCTGAAGGCCACTAACTTCCGGCTAAATACTGGCTTGGGTGAGGTGTACTTTAGCAACACAGTCATTCAGCAGATGGGCCAGACTAACATCGACTACTTCTATCGAGGCGATGAACAGGAAGAAACATCGACAACAACAACCCGCGATTACTATGAAGGCGAGTTTATTCTAAATACCGCCTCTGGCTTGATTTATGAGTGTACTGCTGGCTCTGGTAATAGCTACGAAGCACCTAGCGGCACGTTACTTACAAACACTAGCTACTTCACAGAAAAGGCTCGCGTTTATTATGTAGAGTCTAGTGCGACAACAACGCAAGATATCGAGCGGCTTGCTATCGTTAAGGTCACAACCAGCAACACGTATTACCAGTGTATTGCAGGTGGATCGAATAACTTTGAAGCCCCGGCTGGCAGCCTGCTAACCGACGACAGCTTATTCGCTCGGATTACAACCAAGATTCGATCAGGCCACTTTGAAAACACGCGACTCATTGGCGACTTTGAGTTTGAGAGATTGTCGGATGTTATCTTTGACAACTTGCGTTTACCCAAGCGAACAGGCGAGCGAGTCCCTGTGCTAAGAGGTCTTTATCAATCAGCGTTTGATAACAAAATAATCTTTGAAGGTGTTGATGCAAGCGACGCGACAGCCATTGACCCTGATGACTTCTTCTTAAATGGCACAGGCTTCAGTGATGCGCCACCGATTGAGGTTAAGATTGACGGCACTGATGGCATCCTCGTGTACGGCGGGGATACAACATCGGCGAGAGAGCATCATTACAGACTTATCAATCGTCAGTTTGACCCTACGATTTCGGGTACAGCACCGACACCAGTACGCGGTGCATTCTTAGTAGATCCACTGGAAACGTCTCTTGTTGAGGCGCGAGCTGTGCGCGATCAACACCACAAGATTACGACTACGAAATCACTAGACATAAATGCTAGTGCATCGTCAGGTGCAACGTCGGTTGTGGTCACTAACATTGATGGCGGGGAGACGTTTGCTGTTGGTGATTGGATCTCGTTTAACAACGATGGTGATACAGATGTGTACTTCAAAGAAGTCACGGCTGTCACTGGCTCAGATCCTTATACGCTTACGATTGATAGCGGACTGGATGAGGCAATCACAACTAGCACAAACTCTTTTTTAATTAAGCACGTTTTCACAAACGTTGTTCTTGATAACAACGGTGAGGTGGGAATTGATTTAACGGTCAATGGTGATATCACTATTAATGATGGTTCGTTTGAAGTGAGAAACGATGATCAAACGAATGGTGCAACACTTAATATTACAAATAGCTTTGATGGCGGCGGATGGACTAGCGGCGATGTAATTGGAACCATTAACTTCAAGACAGAGGATGGCTCTACCTCAGAAGCTATTAGAGGACAAATTAAAGTCTTCGATGATAATTCAGGAAGCACCACCTACCCAGCTTATAACGCAATGTCGTTTAGTACGGGGCGCATAAACTCTTTAACGGAACAATTGCGGATTGATAGCGATGGCAACGTTGGTATTGGAGACTCAGCGCCAACAGAAAAATTAGTAGTATCTCGATCAGGAAGCAACTGGGCGGGTGTTGCTCCGAAAGCCATCACTACGGCATTTTTTCACAGCGGCACAACTGACGACTACTCTGGATCAGCAATAACTATTGCGGGTGGTGATAATACACAAACCGCAATTTATTTTAGTGACGAAGCTAGTAATGATGTTGGCGCTTTAATCTATGATAATAATTTCGATTCAATGCAGTTTAGTGTTAATAATAACGAACGCATGCGCATCGATAGCTCTGGCAATCTGTTTGTGGGGAAGACTTCTTCTGGCATTTCTGTAAATGGTTTTGAGACGGGCGACGACGGTTTCACCAAAATCACAAGGTCATCTGCCACAGCGGATGTAAATACTGTGCTTATGCTTAATCGCCTTAACACAGACGGATCCATTGTAGAATTCCTCAGAAGCAACTCAACAGTCGGTAATATTGGTACAAAAAACGGCGACTTAACAATATATTCCTCCGCTACTGACCATGGAGGTGTTCGGTTTGCATCCACTGGAATGCTTCCTACTGATAATACAGGGGCTTTGTCTGATGCTACAGAAGATATTGGACAAACAGACTACAGATGGAAAGACCTTTACCTGTCAGGCGGTCTACGTGGCGACACTACGTTTAAAAATAATGCAGGCACTACGGAGTACGCTAGGTTTGATAGCTCTGGACGGCTAGGTCTGGGAGAAACAAACCCTGCCCATGAAATTCACATTAAGTCAGACAGCCCCCAAATAAGGCTGGAAGATGATGGCGGCACTAATACTTATGGTGACGTTCAGTATAGCGGAGTGTCTCTTAACGTCATTTCAAGAGGCGGTGCGTCTTCTTACGGTGCAATTACGTTTGCTAGAACCGATGGAACCGACACTTTTAATACCGCACAAATAAATGCCGGAGGGGACTACCGATTTTTTGATGACACTGGCACCGAAGGTATGCGCTGGGACGCAAGCACTTCACGGCTAGGTATTGGTACTAATTTGCCTGCTAGAGCATTGCACGTAGATGACGTTATGCGTCTTGAGCCAAGAGCGTCTGCGCCTTCGTCTCCTGCGGCTGGTGATATTTATTTTGATAGTACTTTAAGCAAGCTACGCTGTTACGACGGCACAGCTTGGAATGACTTGTTTTAATTAAGGAGCTAACTAATGGCTACATGGACTATATCTACAATGGAACACAACACGGCTGACGGCGGCGTTATCGTTGCTCACTGGCGTGTAAATGACTCAGAGACTGTTGGTGACAACACGTACACAGCGTCTGCTTACGGCACTCAGTCGTTTACATACGACGCCTCAAGCCCTGATTTTGTCCCTTACGATGACCTAACTGAAATGGTTGTACTTCAGTGGGTATTTGACGCTATGGGTGTTGATGAAGTAACACGCATTCAAGACTCTCTGACAGCTAAGATTGAAGAGCAGAAGAACCCAACAACTGATAACGGCGTTCCGTGGTAATGAACCTACAGCACTTCAATGATTGCTACAAATACAAGTACGATTTGAAAGGTCGAGACCGATGGCGCGTACTAAAGCGCGATTCTGACGGAATGTTTCGAGGCGATTGCGAGGACTACTCACTATCTGTCCTGTATTACGTTATCTGTAAGAAGTCATGGCTTAGATTCTGGTGGCTACTGGCTACCTTTCAAGCTGAGATATGTGGCTGCTATACAAAGAACGGCGGAGGCCATGCTGTACTACGCTACGGTGATATGTACATTGATAACTGGACAAAGGCATGGGTTGAGCGTGAAGCCATGGAAGAGCTGGGCCACGACTTCTGGCCTTGGTATAAGGCAATCATCCCAACAACTGTAGCAATAAAGATGCTATTGGCGAAGGTAAACCCATGAGCACACCAGCATGGCAACGTAAGGCAGGGAAGAATCCCAAAGGCGGCTTGAATGAAGCAGGAAGACGGTCCTACGAACGCGCAAATCCGGGTAGCAATCTTCGCCGTCCTGTTAAGTCTGGCGACAATCCCCGCCGTGCTAGCTTTCTTGCTCGGATGGGTGGGATGTCTGGGCCTGAGCGAGATAGCAAAGGTAGACCTACCCGCTTGCTCTTGTCGCTTAGAGCATGGGGCGCAGATTCTAAAGCAGAAGCTAGACGTATAGCGGCTAATATCTCAAAAAGGAACAAAGCGAGGAAAGCATGAAGAAGCCAAAGAAAGGTTTGTACTATAATATTATGAAGAAGCGGGAGCGCATTGCTTCTGGTTCTGGTGAGCGTATGCGTAAGCCCGGCACTGCTGGCGCGCCAACTGCCAAAGCATTTAAAGACGCAGCGAAGACAGCTAAGAGGTAAGTCATGGATGATCAATCGGCACGACTTAATCGGATTGAAGTTAAGTTAGATAAGCTAACCGAAGCGATGACCATGATTGCTCGCGTCGATGAGAAGTTGACTGCGGGAAGTGCGCGCATTGATCGACTTGAATACCGTCTTGATGAGTACGAGACAGACCTTGATAGCGTGAAGGGTATCGTCGGCTATAACGCTCAGTCAGTAAAGATCGCAGAGCGCTTTGTCTGGATTCTCATATCGTCGATTATTGGCCTTGCGACGTACTATGTTAGATAAGCTGATCCTGCCTATATCCAAGTTGTTGGATAAGGCTATACCGGATGCCGATGAGCGTTACCGATTGGCTAACGAGATATCTACTCTAGCCACGAGACAAGCTCATGATATCGCCAAGGCTCAGATCGAAGTTAACAAGGAAGAGGCTCAAAGTCATTCGATGTTTGTGGCAGGCTGGCGTCCAGCTACTGGATGGATTTGCGCTATCGGTCTTGCGACTAACTACTTGTTTGTTCCTGTTTGCAATTTTCTACTTACTATCACTGAATCCCCTGTCACCGTTCCACCCTTAGACCTTAGCGAGATGATGCCTGTACTCTTGGGTATGCTGGGGCTTGGTGGCCTGAGAACCTACGAGAAGACCAAGAGCGTAGCGAGGAACTAATGCCATTACAGAAAGGTAAAAGCCGCAAGACTATCGGCAAGAACATCAGCCTGTTACGTGGTGAAGGCTATCCAGAAAAGCAAGCTGTCGCTATCGCGCTGTCAAAAGCCAAGAAGAAAAAGAAGTGAAGTATTTTAATATCAGAGAGTTTGACTGTACCCATACGGGAACAGGTGGGGATAACATGGACCCCGAGTTTCTTGAGCTGCTAGATATGCTCCGAGAGATATGTGGCTTTCCGTTCCGCATAACCTCCGGCTGGAGAGATGCGACCCATCCCGCTGAGGAAAGAAAGGAAAAGCCCGGCACACACAACCAAGGCATCGCCTGTGACATCGCAGTGTCCAACGGCTTCGAGCGTATGAATATTGTGCATGAGGCTCTCAAGATGGGATGCTTCAACGGCATAGGTGTTGGTAAAAATTTCGTGCACCTCGATACCCGCAAAACCACACCCGTCATGTGGACCTACTACAACTAAAACAAAAACTGTTTGCATTCTCCCTAAACATAACATAATATGTTTGTGTCCCGTGTGGGACTAACCAAGGGAGAAACATCATGTGTGTATATGAAAACGAAGACTTAGGCGAGCAGATCGTCACTTATAACGCCATCCTCGATGGCATTGACACCGCACTGGCTGAGATCGACAGAGCCAATAACTTGCATGGCCTCACTGACTTGCAAGCTCAATCCTACCTTGAATTGAAAGCTATGTATGACGCCATGATTGGCGACATCGTAGATCTCGAACGCTAAGGGGGATCAGAATGAAACGTCATCCTCAAGACGTGCACAGAGATGCGCGTCTAGCTGACTTTATCACACTTGCAGAGCAAGACTATCTGCGTGGCTGGACTGATTGCGAGATCGGTAAGAGCCACTTGGATGCGTCTGACGCGTACAACGCAGGCTATGCCGATTGTTATGAATATGAAAACCAAGGAGACCGACCATGAATGGCGTCGTAAAAATTCACGGTAAAGAATACAAGACCGTGGCACTTCGGGTAGCTGAGTTTAGAGCCACCCATCCTGACTACACAATCTCGACTGAGCTGGTCGAGGCCAATGATGTGCTGGTGATTATGAAGGCCAGCATCTTGGATAACGATGGCCGTCTCTTGGCTACTGGTTATTCAGAAGAGGTACGAGCGGCGAGCAAGATCAACGCCACCTCAGCTCTCGAAAATGCGGAGACCTCGGCAATTGGCAGGTGCTTAAGTGCACTAGGGTTTGGCGGCACAGAGTATGCGTCAGCCGATGAGGTTGCCCACGCTATCCAACAGCAACAAGACACCGGGCCACTACTGGCTCACAACGAAGCACTACAGCGCAATTATGCGTCTGTGTACTTTATTAAAGAGCACCTTGCTCTACGGGCATGGGAGGCCGTAGCAGAGGCATGGGGCGAGATCACCAACGACGACAAGAAGGCATTGTGGCTGGCACCTAGTAAGGGCGGCATCTTCACAACTGCCGAGCGTAGTGATCTGAAAAGCAATGAGTTTAACGAAGCACGCAAGCTAATCTTGGGAGAGACAGCATGAGTAAAGAAACAGTGTTCGCAGATGGCCTAATCTGCAAGCGTAAAGACAATGCACCAGACTTTGTGGTGTGCAACCTATCAGTCAAGAAGTCGGAGTT
>JGI10211J14876_10000643_pt1 | contig 15060 bp, 18 predicted proteins | sample Etolagsediment_FD_14876 | JGI IMG/M metagenome (IMG submission 14876)
TATTACGTAGTTTAGGACTACTCATTTGTGATGATTTTTTATAAATATCTGAATGATATTCCTTCATGAATAATACCATATCTTGATATAAGTCATCAGGTATAACACAAGTTCCATTCCCTTTTGTTTTTCCTATAAATTTTATTTCTTTCAATTTATCATATTGTACAGATTTCCCATAAAGTCCAAATGTAGTAACACATGCACATTTATATCCACGTAATTTATAAAAATAATCTTGAACTTCATTACTAAAAACTGATGCAACTAACAACTTACCTATATTTAAATTATAAGCCATTGGTTGAAGCCCAATACAACAACTAATATTAATTATAAAACTTATAAGACTTTTTTCTAAATTATTTATGATATTTACTTTTTTTTTTTTAATTTTTGGAGTCCACCCAATAAATTTATCTCTTGGACCACAACTATAAATATCATTTGATAATTCAACTATACCCAAATATTTATTAGTTATTTTATCTTTTATCATATATTTTATTGATCCAAAACACTGATCACTCGTAATTGCAGAACTTGTCATTACTTTAAAATAATTCCATAATTCATGTAATTCTTTATTACCATCACAAAAAATAATTTCTAAATCTAATGAATCTAAACAATTTTTTTCTTTTGAAAAATAAATTTTATTTATATAATACTCATTATTATGAAAGAATTTATTTTGTTTTTGAATAAGTTCTTTTTCTTTTAATATTTTTTGTCTTTGACTATCACCTTTATTAAAAAAAGTAATAATTTTATTTTTTATATTATTAAAACTATTTTTATATTTTAATTCATTTATAACTTCATTCATTTTTATTAAATACCCTATAGATAAATTTATATTTCAATTTTAAATATTTTTTAAAAATTTATATAAAAATATATTTTATATAAATCGAGTATATGCTACCTTGACTAAATTTAGATAGTATATAATCTACAATAGATGTTTATGTTTGTATAAAATATAAAAAATTCCACCATAAAAGTATGATAAAATTTTCTTAATTGCTGTATGCTAGGCCGCCCATTCCTGACATTATTCTTAAAACGTTATAATTTGTAGCATAAACTCTGATTTTAGAGCCAAGAGCGGCTTTAGGGGTGAGTTGAATTTGAAGGGTAGCGTTATCAATTCTGGACATATTACACGTGCCTGAGGGCTGATGCTCTTCGGGTTTTAAGGCAAAGGAGTAAACATTGATACCAGTAGGAGGGATGTTGGTGTGATGTTGGTAAGGTTGTACAAGATTGAAGTAAGAACCAAGTCTTTCTTGGAAACGATCATGTCCGTTAAGTTGAAGTTTAGCACGGACAGTAGGGTTTCTACCAGCGTTGATGGGACCGAAACCAGCATGATCAGAGTAATCACCAGCGGTAGTAAGAGCACCGAAGTCAGTAGGTGCCAAGTTATTGGCATTAGGACCAGGACCAGCAGGAAGGTTGATGGGTCTAATTTGAGAAGTGGTTACACCATTACTAGCAATTCCTGATGAACCAGTGTTGAGACCAGCTTGTTGGAGATATTGGAGATATTCAGAGTCAAGAGCGTTGGTACCAACGAAGGGGAATACATTGGTGGTATCTTCGACATTGGTGAATACAAGTTGAGAAGCATCAGGAAGACCTTGGCTGTTAAGAGCATAGTATCCAGAGTCGGCATCAAAATCATCGGTATAGTTATTCCATTGGTTATAACCAAGTTTAACAACATCATCTCTTTGGGTAACCCAGATAAGCTCCTTAACGGGGTGATTAAGGTTAAGTTTTACCTTTACGTTGGTATTTACCGTTGATTCGTCGCCGGTGAATTGGAGCTGTTCAATCAAATACTCGTGTGAAGTTTGAGCAAATCTACGTCTTTCATCGGTGTCGAGGTAGATATAATCAATGAAGAGGGATGCATATTCAAGAGAAGGAACACAGAAGGCATCTAAGCTGCCATTAACGGAGACACCACAACTGTTGAGGGAGCCCCCAGTGGATACATAGCACTCAGCTTTAGGTCTGAATTCAAGTTCGATTTTGACTTCGTGGTATTGAAGAGCAATAAGGGGAAGAGAAAGACCGGGATTTCTGCAGAACCAGAATTGGAAGGGAACATAAAGAGTAGTAGCTTCGGTTCTTTGGAGACCAGTTCCAGTAAGAGCAACGGTATTACCAACCATATTGTCATAACCAGCTTTAAGACCGGCAGGAATGGTAAGTTCATTCCAGATGGTAAGCCAATCACCGTATTGTTTGTCGATTCTTTGACCACCAATTTGTACTTCAACAGATTTGATAAGGAAATGGCCAATGAAATTGACCCATCTGAAGAAAGCAGAAGATACAGTAGCTTCAACTCTGGGAAGAGTAACTTGTAAATAAATTCTGTGGATAAGATCTCCGTTTCTGCTTACGGTACATGTGACTTTCTTACCGAAATCAGCAGTTCCATTGAAAGTTTGTTCAATTGCTTCCATGGAGAAATTAGTGTGTCTTCTATAAACAACTTTGAAAAAAGTAATTTGAGGATTTCCTGTAAGATAAACATCTTGTGCGCCATAGGCTACGAGTTGCATAAGACCGCCAGTCATTTTTATATTCTATACTAAGAAAAAAATTTTGCAAAAAAACGAAAAAATTCCTTAATTAATTTTTTTAATTCATTTTTTAATTCATTTTTTTATACCTATAATTTATCATGTTAATTATTTTTATAGATTTTTTATCATTATAATATGATATCAAATATTTTTTAATTTAGAAATTGTATTGATAATTTTATAATATTATAAATAATAATATTATAAATTCAGATATTATAGATAAAGATTACTATTTTTTAATATTTTTTAATATTTTTTTAATATTTTTTTAATATTTTTTTAATTTTTTTTTAATTTTTTTTAATATTTCATATATTTTCTTTATATATTTTCTTTATATATTTTCTTTATATATTTTCTTTATATTTTCTTTATATTTTCTTTAAATTATCTATATTTAAATTATTTTTTATAAATTCTTCTATATCTATTTCTTTTTTAATTAGTTTATCTTTATTCTTGATAAATTCATAACTGTTATTTGATATTTTTTTGATAGACCAACCATCGTTTAATGCGTTGCATAAAAATAACATTTTTTGGATAATGCCATAGTTAACATTTGTTGAAGCTTGAAATGATGAAATATTTTTATTTGTTTCTTCCATTTTCTTAAAATCATGCAATAAATTTTTATTTTAATTTAACCTTATTTTTTCTTAAATACTTAAAGTTTATTTTTTTAATAAATATAAAATGGTTTCAAAAACAAAGAAAGCTTTAAAAAAAGAAAATTCTTGTAACAACGAAAATATAACCATTGATGCAAAGCACAATGAAATGATTGAAAAATTTAAAAATGATAAAAAATCAATTCCATCATTAAAAAAAAAACTTCATGCATTAATTGAAGATTATAAAAAATCTAAAAACAATGATTTGAAAAACACAAGTGAATATATAATTGAAAGAAGCCAAAAAAAAGATATTATAAATGAATTAAAAAATAATATTCAATCTATAATAAATAATGATGATTTAAATAATTATTATTTAAATGTAGGTTCATTACTTCATAATTATTATGAAAATATAGAAACCTATAAAAATGAAGAAGACGATCGAAATTTAGAAATAGAAAATTTTGAAGAAAATATCATTGATATAAATTCATCTTCAAAAAAAAAATCGAAAGTACAAAATTCAGTACTTGATTTTTTTAATAAAAGAGAAGAAGAAAAAGAAGTAGAAAGTATTGATAACAATGAATCGTCAGAATATAATTATACATCATTAAAAATAAGTGATTTTGTTAAAGAAGAAGCTACCTTTAAAAAGAAAAATTTCTTAGATGATTATTTAAAAAAAATAGATATAAATTATGTTTCTAAAATAAAAATAGATGTTGAAATTTATAAATGTAATCAATGTTCAAATGAAATGACTCTCTATCCAAGCGATGGTATTCAAATATGTAATCAATGTGGTAATCAAGAATTTATTTTAATTGAAAGTGACAAACCATCTTTTAAAGATCCTCCATTGGAAGTATGTTATTTTAGTTATAAGCGTATTAATCATTTTAATGAATGGTTAGCTCAATTTCAAGCAAAAGAATCAACTGAAATTCCTGATGAAGTATATGAAAAAATGATTGCTGAAATTAAAAAAGAAAGAATAAAAGATTTAAGTAAATTAGATACTAAAAAAATAAGAAGTTATTTAAAAAAAATAAAACTGAATAAATTCTATGACCATGCTGCTCATATACTTTATCAAATCAATGGTATTAGTCCTCCTTCGATGAGCAAAGAATTAGAAGAAAAACTTCGTTTAATGTTTAAAGAAATACAAGCTCCTTTTATGGAAGTTTGTCCTAAGACACGTAAAAATTTCTTAAATTATTCTTATGTACTTCATAAATTTGTAGAACTCTTAAGTTTAGATGAATATAAAGTTTATTTTCCTTTATTAAAAGATAGAGAAAAACTTCATCAAACTGATATGATTTGGAAGAAAATTTGTGAAATATTGGGTTGGGAATTTTTTAAATCCATTTAATTGATTAAATTAATTAAAATAATCAAATTATTATTAGATTTAAAAATTTTTAATTTGTATATGTGAACATCCATAAAATTAAACATTTGTTGGATAATAGCTCATATATGGATAAGGATAACTACTATAAAATTGAAAAGGATATCGATATGGGTTTCGATATACTGGGTATTTATAAAAAGTTAATGGGTCAGCACCAGTGTCTCCATAATTAAAAGGACCATAACTGTATGTTTGAAAAGTTTCCATAGATGTATTTATATTTAAATAACACATTGATACAGCAATTAATATAAATAAAATGATAAATAAAACATAATCGTTCATAATAAATAATAAGATATTTTTTTACTTCTTAATCTTTATTATCTTGTTAATTATTATAATGGATAATATTATTTTATTTAGTATTTTATTTTTAATTGTATTGTTTTTACTTTATTTATTATTACTTAAAAAAAAAAGTACTCAAAAAGAATTGGTATCATGTTTCAATAGACGATTTGGATGTTGTCCTGATAACATTACTTCTAAAAAAAATGTAGATGGTACTAATTGTCGTGGATTCTAATTTTCTTTTATTTTAAATTTTATAAACACTCCATAATAAAATTACACTAAAAATGATTGTTAAAAGTGCTACAAAACCATGAATCATTAATCTACTTTTTGCATTCGGATTTTCTTGATCACTACCTTTTGTAAAAACATAAGAAAATAATCCGGGAATTACATAACGATTTGCTGATAAATTATTAAATTTATTATTATTTCTATAATTTTCTGAGAAAATATTATTATAACCGAATATATTCAACAGTGATTTTACAATATCCATTCCAACTAAATTCCATGATGGACTATAATTCGCAAAATCATCTAATTGATTTTTTAAATCATCACTAAAATTTTCTCCAAATGACATACCATATGTTTTAGCATTATTATATTTTAAAAATAATATTCCCATTCCTATATAACGTAAAAAGCGAAATCCAAGTAATATGAGTGGATATACATAGAAATAACGAGTAGCTAATACAAAGTTAAGTACCCATAATATTGGTACAATAAGTATAGCAGAAGCACCAAAAAATCCGCTTAAAATATCTTTAAGTTTACCTCCTTCAGCATTTTTCATATTCTTAGACATTGCCATATATCCTATAAAAATAATACCAATAATAAAGGCAGTTATACCAAATACTTTTTGTAAATGTTGTACTTGGTCTTGATTACTTGTAATTTTTGATGTATCTTCTTGTTTATCTACAAATAATTTTAATGGTTGTTCTTCTTTGCCAATATTCTCTTTATCTGCTGTAGAAAAAAAAGGTATAAATGCATAAAATAAATATAAGAAAATAGCAATGACAAATAATATTCCACCAATGATTATCATATATAATAAATTACCAACTGCTTCACGTTTTACACTGAATAATACAAAAACAAACGCATAAATAAGTAAAATAAATAATATTAATACACTGTAATCAATACGTTTAAATCCAGACCCAATTTCTTCTTTTTTACCTTCCGGATTATTTGTAATATTATATTTCTCTACACTTTCTAATGTATCACATACACTTCTTACAAATAAAATACATAAAATAATTACTGGAACAGAAACACCCGCAAATAAAGCAATGTAATAATATATACTTTTTGATGCATTGTCTTCAATCACATTTAACATATTAGATGCTACATCAAATGATGAGAAGAATCCTTGTATTAAAAAATACATACTTAAAAAAAATACTGCTACCATTACCCAATGTATATTTGAAAATCTTTCAAAGATTTCTTTAACATTCATGCTATCGACAACTTTTTCTTTAGAAGATTCATATAAACGAGAACGAGCTGTTGCCAATTGACAAGCTAAATGTTTAATTTGATTTGTAATTTTACTTTGATTATCAGTACAAGCCTCATTTATTTTTTGAGTTAATGTATCAGACCCAGCAGATACTCCTGTTGCTTGATTACATTGTTCATTGATAGTACCTGTAATAGTATCAGTATAAATTTGTTCTTTATCTTCATATAAATAATCATTTCCTATACTTCCGCAATTTTGACCTAATAGAGATTTTATTGTTGAAGCAGCGTTTTTAGTACCATCTTTATCCAAGTCATAATAACCAATTGCTGGTGGTTCTGGTATATTTTTATCTTCTATATCATTAGAATTTATAAGTCTACTTGACATATCTAATATTGAATAAGATTAAATTTTTATTATTTAATTAAATAAATAATTAAATAAATTTATTTTGAAGAGAACAATTTATCTACTTATATAAAATATTATTGAAATAGCTATAATTGCTATAATAAAATAGAAAATATTAAATACCATAATATGAAGTCCAAAAGGTTCTTTCATAAAACAGAATAAAATATGAACAATAAATATAACTTGATAAATAAGATTATAATATAAAGGATTAAAACTCATACCAAAAAATACATTATTATAAAATTGTAAAAAGGGCAATGCTATTAAAACATATAATATGAATTTAATAAGTAATCGTGATGATTTATTTAAAAATGTATTATTTTCAACTAAATTGTCGAAATTGGATTCAAAATATTGATTATCTAATCCCATTCCCAAATACTTCATCCAAGATGAACCAGACGCCATGTCCTTTACATAAAATGGGAAATTCTCAGATGTTAATACTAACAAGGATACAAATAACCAAGGACTTGTTAAAGGTCGTCCAAATAAAATATAACATGACAATAAACGTATTAACCAAGCAAACCATTTATTTGATTCTTTTACTGTTTCATGATTAAATATAGGATATGTCCAAATATTATAATTAAAACCATATAATTTTTCATTTTGTAGATTTTTTTTCATATAAGAAGCATATTTTTCACATAAATCTTTTAATAATGGTTTATAATCACCACCAATATCAGTATCTTCAAGAAGAACTTCAATAGCAAGTTTTACATCTTCCATAATTTTATCTTTATTATTGGGTTCATCTTTTGTTTCAACTCTTAATGTTTGATTTATTTTCATAATTAAATTTAATGCTTCTTTTTGACTTTTATAAGGTATATCTGGGTTTATTGTAAGTGTTAATAATTTTTGAATATAATCATCATTTGAATCATATATTGAAAAATCTATCTCGAATTTTTGAAGTAATTTTTTAATTTGATTTAAAATATGATTATTATTTATTTTTATATTTTTATTAAATGAAATATGTTCACTTACATTTTTTTGATCAAATTCAACATTTGAGAATTTAGGTTGATAAATATTTAATAAATCACTACTAATACGTCTAAGTGCTTTTACAAATTTACTATATGAATTATCGTCTATTTTTTTTTCAGTTGCATATTCATGTAAAAATAAATTATAATTATATTCAATAGGTAATACATAATTTGCTTGACAATTAATATAACTTAAACTTTTCTCTGTTAAACCAACAATTGGGATAACATTTAAATCTTTGTTTTTATAAGATTTATTTGTTATTGTATTTAAGTAATTACCTAATTGATGAACATAAAATAGACTTAGAAATGGAGAAAATAAATTTGTTAAAAAATCACTCATTTTATTTTTATTTTCACCAATTTTAAATATAGTTAAATAACTATATAACATTTTTCCACTTGGTAAATTAAGACCAAAACGCTTAATAATTTCATAACATACTTTATTTATATTTTCATTATATTCCATATAATTTTTTTCGTCTTTATATTCAGCATTAAGTTTATTGTATTTATTTCCTTGACTTGGAACTGTCAATAATACACGATATAAATAATTAACAAAAACAAAACTTACAATACTACTAATAAAGAATAATGATATATGATTTAATTTATTAAGTAATAAGAAAAAAATTCCATAAAATAAAATGCTCATTATTAAAAATAGTCGAGGTGCACTTGGAAAAAATGCTCCAAATAATGTATTTATTTGATAATATAAACTTATAAAACTTATTAATCCAACCATAAATACAAATCCACTTAGATTATAAAATCGTGGATAATAATAATAATAGGGTATAAGTAAACCAATTAAATATATTGAAAGTGATGAATAATTTCCTGTATTTGTAAATATATTTTCATAATAATAACTTTGATTAATATCATATAAATAATTATTAATTTTTTTTTTATTATTAAAATCTTTTAAATCTGTATTTTTAGAACATAAATATAAATAATGAATCAAATTTTCTGTCTTTATTTTTGATATATCTTTCGTTCTAATATTATCCTCTAATTTATTAAAGTCTGAAGACATCTATTTATAAATAAGAAATTAAATTTATTATTTATAACTACTCAAAAAAATTAACGTCTTTTTACATTCCAATCATACGGAATCCAGCAAATTGTGAACCAATACCTATACCTGTTCCAAGACGTGCAGCTTCAGAAATACGAGGACTATACATATCTAATATGGCAAATGTGACAGATGCTGTAATTGAAATGGCAATAATTTGGTCAGCTTTTAAGTTAGAAAAATAACACGCTATTCCTACAGCAAAACCTTCAAATAAATATTTTAGAAAACGAGTTAGTATTTCAGTATAATCAATAGTATCCATCATTTATATTAATTAATAATATTTTTATTTTAATAAAATAAATTAACTTAAAGATATTTTATTTAAATACATTTATAATGAGTGCTTTTGAAAGTGTAGAAAAAACAAATGAAACAAATGAAACAAAAGAAATAGTAGAAGATTTCTTAGAAGTCGATACTAAAATACCTGGTCAAAATTTTGCTTGTATGTCGTTCGTGAGTCCTGAAAAAATGCTTAAACAAAAAGAAGTTCATTTTGTTGCTAAGTTTCTTGAACATTTATTTAACGGGGATGACCAATATACCATTGATATGAAGGAAAAAATAAGTAAAGGAGATACAAAAATTGAGTATGATGTTATTAAAACATTTTACGAGGATTGGAAATACAGTCGAGTTGATAAACTTGAACAAGAATTTTATGAGGCCAATAATTTTCATACATCTATGCGTGGTTTAAAAATTCGTGGTGTATATGATACACATAAAGAGGCAACTGTTCGTGCTCAAGTGCTTCGTCGCAAAGATCCTTCTTTCAATGTTTTTGTAGGCCAAGTTGGTTATTGGCTTCCTTGGGACCCTGAATGTGAACAAATACAAGAGCAAGAATATCAAGAATCTATGTTGAACGACCTTGTTAAAAAATATAAAGAAAATCTTGATAACCGTGATGATATGTATGAACAAATGAAGGAAGACCAGCTTAAAAAGGCAAAAGAAGAAAATAAAGCCAGAAAAATGAAGCTTGCTGAAGAAAATATTCCTGTGAAACCTGATAATACTGAAGACAAAGAAAACATTGAAAAACTACGTGTTATTGTTGATGAATCAGACCGTTTATATTATGATCATTTAAAAAAAGTTGAAGAAGACAAAAAAATGGCAAAACAAGACGATCAAGACGATCAAGTAGTCAAAGAAGGAGGAAATATTGTTCAAGTAAATGATAGTTCTGTACCAAAAGAAGAATTAAACGGATTTAAGTCTGATAACATGGAGAATCTTGAAAGTAGTGATCCTTGGATGCAGAGAAAGTCAGATGGTGATTCTAATAACGAATCAGCTTAAATAATTAATTAATTTTTTTAAATTTTAAATAAAATAATTTATTTAAAATAAATTTTTATAAATAATGTTTTAATTTATAATTATAATGCTTTATACTCTTGAATTTATATAATTTAATATTTAATAAAATATTTTTAGGGATAATAAACAACTGGTTTTCTTAAATCATCATGTGGAATATTATTTTCGTTTTTCTCATTATCATATTTTTTCATATTAAGTAAAGAACCAAAATCAGCATATTGAGATTCAATACCATCAAAACCTACAATTCCTCCCATTGAACCACCATTCATAGCAAATTCATTGTTATATTCCCAATTATTCGGTCTTTCATTCGATTGGCGTACTTGATTATCCATTGGTATTTCTTTTTCTAAAATAGTTGTACTTTCTTTATTTAAATCTTGTATTGAAGTTGATTTTAATCCAGATTCATTTAAATTATCATATGAATTATTTATATTAAAAAATTTAGGTGTATCTGCTACATTTGATTCAAAATTAGGAACATTTTCATTATTTAAAATTCCATTTGCTGGAATAACAGGAAACTCATTTTTTTTATCAAAATTTGATTCTATATTTTTTTTTTGAGAAAATGCATTCATTTTTTGTATAAAATCATTATCTTTATCTGAATCTCCCAAGAAATTAAGACTATTATCATTTTCCATTTTTTCAATTTTATCTTTTTTATTTATTTTTTTTTCAGGAATAAATGTATTTCTGAAATTTTCAACTTTATTACCAATAGTGACTGTATAATTTGTATTTATAATTATAATATGTAATATAAAAAGCAAAATAAGTGCATGAATAATGATTCTATAATTCATTTATATATTATAAGAAGAAAAAATAAATAAATAACCTCAATAATTTTATAAATATTTTAATTTATGTATTTGAATCATTCCATAAGAAATTTCTCTCATGTATGTAAAATAATTTTTTATTATTTTTTTAATTATTTTTTTTTCATTATAATTCATAATTAATTGTCTTATCCAAAAGGATATATCAATTAAGTCATAATGAGTAATCAATAATTTTTTATATTCTTCTTTATTAAATTGATAAATATTACCTATATAAATAATTGAATTATAACCAAATGTGCTCTTAAAAACTTTTTTCATTTATATTATTCGTTAAACTAAAAATATATAAAAAACTATTATTTTAGATAACTATGAATATACAATTAAATTCTTCATTATTTATTTATCTAAAATTATTTCAATATATTGATTATTTATCTTATAGAAATGAAGTTATATTTATACAAAATGATACAGAGTATAAAAATGAAATCAATACATTATTTTTTTATTATAAAAATATAATCTTTTATGAAAATGAAATATTCCATTTAAATTTAAAAAAACACGACCTTCATTTTTTGAAAAATAACAAAGATATATTAAATGAATTAAAAAAAATATTTAAAATACCTGAAAAATATCAAAATTCAGTATTATATAGAAATATAAAGGAAGAAAATAAATTATATAATTATTTTATTGAAAAAATAAGTAAAAAATATATTTTTTTTTATAATAAAAAAGATTCTAAAGTAATTAATTATTTTGGAGATTCTTATATATATCATTTACAACAAAATTTTTATGAAATAAATCATTCATATTATGATAAATGGAAAAAAATAAAGATACAAAATTATGCTTATTTATTTAGCGTTATAGAACATGCTTTGGAACTACATATTTATGATGAAGATTTTCTTTTTTTGATATTAGAAGCAAACATTTCTCATATAAAAAATAAATATTTTTATTGTTCAAATATGGAAATAAAACAATTAGATGATCGATTAAAAGAATGGAGTTTTATTTATGTATAATTTTTTAAAAAAATATAATAATTGAATAAACTTAAGATTAAAATAATATTAAGACAATAATGACTACTCATAAATGTATTCAAAAACTAAAAGTATTAATTGATGATAAAGAAATATGTGAAAAAATCGAAAAATCAATTAATAATTATTGCGTTGAACAGTGTAAATTAAAAAATATTGAACCGAATATTGAAAATACATACTTCTTACGAATGTATGTAAATAAATTAATTAGTTTGTATAATAATTTAGATAAAAACTCTTATATAAAAAATATTAGTTTTTATGATAAAGTTATAAACAATGAACTTGATATAGATAATGTTGCTTTTTTAAGTCCTCAAGAAATAAATCCAGAACATTGGAAAAAGTATATAGATAAACAAAATGCAACAGAAGAGTTTTTATATAGTATTACATCTGGAACAAAGACACAAGAATATAAATGTGGTCGTTGCAAACAACGTGATTGTACATATTATCAATTACAAGTACGATGCAGTGATGAGCCAATGACGACATTTATTAATTGTTTAAATTGTGGAAATAGTTGGAGTTATAATTAACTTAAGAATATTTTTTTATTAAAAAACATAATGGGATATGCTACTTATGTTTTAATTTCAGTTGTTATAATTGTAATCATTTATTGTATTTATCATTTTTTCTTTAAGAAAAAAACAAATACACTTGCTCTTACACATACAGAATATGTTGCTGAAGCATCTTCTCAAGTAAGTCTTGAAGATGTTCAAGAAGGATTTAAGAACACAGAAAAGGGAAACCCTTATTTTGATATAACAATTGATGGAGAAGATGTTGGAAGACTTAAATTTCAATTATTTGATGAAGACGTTCCTAAAACATGTGCTAATTTTCGACATTTATGTACCCGGGGATTAGATGATAAAAAAGAGCCATGTTATCAAGATAGTATTTTTCATCGTGTTATTGAAGAATTTATGATACAAGGTGGTGATTTTACAAACTTTGATGGAACTGGTGGTAAAAGCATATACGGGGAGAAGTTTGAAGATGAAAATTTTGATTTAAAACATAATCAGCCTGGTTTATTAAGTATGGCAAATAGTGGTCCTAATAGTAATGGATCTCAATTTTTCATTACACTTAAAGAGACACCATGGTTGGATGATAAGCATGTCGTGTTTGGTATCTTATTGGATGGGTTTGAACTATTAAAAAAAATTGAATTATTACCTAAGGATGATAATAATAAACCTTTGAAAGAAGTTAAAGTTAGTAAGTGCGGAATTATTCAAGAAGATGACTGATAAACCATACTATATCCAGGAAATACGTGATATTATTGTAATTAAAGGCGAATATTGTCTTAAACTAAATGACTTAACATTAAAAATATATGGTGAAGAAAGAAAAATCGAGTATATACCTCTTGGTATTTATACCAATGATAATATAAGGACAATTACATTAGGAGAAACAGATTTTAAAATAGAATTTAGTACAACTGAGAATGATTCAGCATTTTTAGTTGAACATGATCATAATATTATATTAGGACCAAATGAGAAAAAAAAAATATTACAATATGTTGTATCTAAATTTATTGATAAACCACATTTATTGCCTGATTATTCTAAAAAAGAAGATTTTTACGATGAAGGCAATATACCAGTGCCATCTATGGCACAAAGATTAAAGATGAAAGAAGAAGAAATGAATCAAGAAATGAATGATTAAAAGTCTTAAATCAACATTTTTAATAAATTATTTTCTTACATTTATTTAAAATTAATTTTTAAATAAATATTTATAAATGATAGTAAAGAGTTTTATTAGTCCCAATTTACGTCATAAAAATGGTAAAATTTATTATTTAAATAATAAAGAATTATATGTTTCAGAATGGAATTATATAGAAGAAAATTATTATATTCATTTTAATGACTTAGAGATAAATGATTTTAATGATCTGAATTACACCATAAAAATAAATGATTATAGTCATGATGTATTAATAGAAATAGAATTTTCAGATAATATGGATACACAAGATATGATTTCTCAAATGTCTATTATTAATAATCGTTTATGTGGATTAGATCAAAAGAATGATTATTATATATTTGATATAAATAATATAAAATAAATTTAATCAATATGATTTTTTTATGACACTATATTAATATGAGTGTAGACAAATCTACAATTTATTATTTAATTATTGGTGCAACTTTTTTGTTAAATTTCGCATTTATACCATTATTATTTGAAGTATTACAAACACGACAAATGAGTAATATACCTTATTTTACGTTAATTTGTTTTTTAATAGCACAAGCATTATTTTTATTTGTTGTATTTTTTAGAGGATATAATTTACATATTATGATTTATTTAGTAGGATTTGTATGTGTGAGTGCTTTACTTTTTTTAAAATATTTTTATGATGGTAAAAACATTCATGTGATTAAAAAATATACTATTTATGAGGAATAATATAAATAATATTAAATAATATTAAATTGATTTAAAATTTTATTTATATAAATAAATATAACATGAAAATTATATTTTATGAAATATGTAAAAAATCTAAATTAATTAGTAAAAATATATATTCAAAAATATCACATTTTTCAAGAAAACAGTCCCCTACACCATTGGGTCGTTGGAATAGTATTGGTATTGAAGATAAAAAAAGATTAGATATTTCTGTAAAAGCAAATTATGACCATTGTGGTCCATGTGGAAATGAAACACAATATAATAAAAAAAATAAATAAATAATTACAAGCATTTTTATTGTACTTCTTGAATTTGTTCTATATGATTCACTGTAACAAAAAATCGCAAAAATCGCAAATTATTTTTTTTTTAAAAAATATATACTTAAAGATAATCTTATAAGTATATATATGCCCCCT
>JGI10211J14876_10000644_pt1 | contig 15043 bp, 22 predicted proteins | sample Etolagsediment_FD_14876 | JGI IMG/M metagenome (IMG submission 14876)
AGAAGCTGTGCGCTTAGTTTTTTGATAATTAGCCATTAGTAGACACCTCCATCAATATCGATATCGACCCAATTAGATCCGTCCCACACCTTCAGACGGTTTGTAATTGTATCAAACCATCCAGCGCCTTCAACACTAGGAGGCGGTGCTGATGAACTATAAGCAAAACTCCGCTGAGGTCCAGTTTCGTACCAACCGCTAGTTGAAGAGTCGTAAATAAATAGTGAGCCCAGAAGAGAATTAAACCAGATCAGACCGTCTCTCGGGGGAGCATTCAACCCTGTACCAGACGGAGGGACTTCACTCTTAATTGCGATGGCTTCAGCATTTGTCTGATACCACGCGGGGTCTGAAACCGTCGCGCCAGATGCATAGACAAAAAGACGACCTTCGTTTGTGTCAAACCATAGACTTCCTGCGCCGTAGTTATCGCCTGGATCACCGGAAACAATTACTTCCGATCCTCCACCTCCACCTCCACCTCCACTTGGAGCAGGAGCACCCGAGATTACATTAATCGTGCCGTCATACCCTGTTTCGACACTCCCTTGTCCTGATGTTATTACGTGGAAGACTGTTCCTGCAGTAACACCTGTACCCGATGATTCAGGGGTAATACCAGATCCGGGATAAACAGGAAGAGCTGCAGAATTAATAATGAACGAATTGCCACTGATATTTACGTAAATTCCTGAACCACCGACAACCCCGGAAGCACTTCCGCCACCACCACCTCCACCAGCTTCAATCCCGCTTATGGTTGTGTTTAAGTCTTCCAGAACTCGAACGACGCCTTCGAAGTTACTTGGGTACCCGTATGGGCACCGAGAGAATGAAGTAGTTCCCACGCCGCTTACTGTGTTGATAATTCCTTCACAAACTTCGATGATTCCGGCGAAGTTGTGGGTATGAAGAGCCCTAGGAGGTGCTCCATGTGTTGGGCAAGGCGGGATGTTTACTTCAGGCATTCTAGAAAGATACCGCCTCCAATTTTCAGTTTAGCTTATTTGTGTGCTTCGTTTTCGTTTGCGACAACTAGCAGGTCACCATTTTTATCGTGGAAAGATAAGTTTTCAGCAAGTTGCCATGCTGGAATGCCCATGGCATTAGCACGTCGTCGGATCGCGCTCCAAGGCATAGATTCCTTTTGGGGCGGTAAAGTTACATCCATGTGCATAGTCGCTTTTAAAGATATTAACAAAGCTTTGCGAAATATGGTATAGGAAAAACTGGCTCTCGGAAGATCCCACGGAAAGCCCGCCGTTGATGTAGAGTTGAAAACTTTTTCTAGATCACTTCGATATTTGACGAACTGTCGTCTAACTCCGAGTATTTAAATTGTATTAATATAAAAATTTTTAAGTAATACGTTTGACCGTTTGTCGCACTGTTCGAACAAGTTAAAAAACCCCTAGATCGCGACACTTCGTCAAGAAATTCCCCTTATACAGAAAAGTCTTAAATCTTGTTTTTCTGGGTTCTCGTGCGCACCATGCACTCTGTGCGCTAGACTCGGGGGTATAAGAACAAGAACAGTGTCCACAACTTTGATCTCCCCCGTCTTACTGACGACTCTCTTCGGGATTCTCGAACCTCAACCATCGCCCACGCCTCTTGGACCAATCACTCGCACTAAACGAGAAGGCTTTTGGGACATCAGCAGTTACGAGAACGCCGTGGCTTACAGATGCCGGTGTGGCCGCTCTGAGCCCTTCCTGCTGACTCCAGAGGACGCTGACAAGGTTTGGGTAGCCGATGCCGACTCCGGCTGTCATATATGCCGTGATGAGAGCGACAGCGCTTCAACGAAGGAACAGAAGCTAATCGCGTGGATCGAGAAGCACCGTGCAACCCTCACGTTTGAGACTCACCTTGAGCTACCTAACGATTCTGGAATGGTGTATACCACAAGTGCTCACGAAAGCAAGGGTGCTGCTATGATTCGCACACGTCATTTTGTGTTCACCCATTTCTATAGAAAACCCGTTCCTCCAGGTTCTTGCGTCAAAACCAGTTGTAGAAAGCCCTCATGCCTAAACCCTCTTCATTTATGGATCGCCCCGACCCACGCTGGGAAACTCTCGGCAGATCTGATACAGCTGATCCAGACACTCAGTTTGAAAGGAATCTCATCGAAAACGATCCAGAAGCTATTGCTAGAGGAGCGTTGCTGCGAGCTTTCACTGCGATCGATTCAAAGAATAAGAAAAGAAACAAAAGAATCCAAAAGCTCAAATATTTGATTTGTGAGCTACAGTCGATTCAACCCGCTGAGCTTACAGAGATTTCTGCATCACTTGGACAGTCCCTAAACACAACGCGACAACAAATTCAAAAACTCGTCAAAGTCGATTTGGTTGTGCGGGTGTCTTTTGAAGAAAACACTTTGTACTGTATCAACGGACATTTCAACAGATTCATTTCAGACATTATCAATGACATTTACGACTGACACCGATTCTTATCACACAGAGTGTGCCTGGGATAGAAAGTATATCATCGACAACCTTCCGCCCTGGGTGTACACAAAGCACGAGCAGCCACGTTCAGTCGCTGAGGCTAAAGCAAAGATCTCTGCTTTGGAGCATACTTTAAAAGATATGGACCTCCAGATAGAAGTTCGTGATATCGAAGTTAAAATCGGTGAGTCGCGCCATGCGACATCCTTTGAACACGACAAGTGGAAAGCTAAAATTCTGAGGGCAAAGCAAAGCAGTTTGTACGTTCTAAATGCCTACAAATACTGGCTTATCTTGAACACCGAAGATCACTACTCCAATAAAAAGTTTTGCGATCTTGTAGAGCTTCTCATTGAAGATCCGACTGATTTTGTTCAAAAAGCTAAGAAGCTTTTAGACTAAGTTCGGTTGCCATGCAAGAACTACCTTGGCAACCACGAGGGGTTAGGGTATCCTTTTTGTAGTTTCGGACCCTACGTAAGTCGCTCTGGTTGCCTAGCGCTGGGTGATCAAGAGGGGCCTCTCTTTCTATGGACATCACAGGACTTACAAAACTTCTTAGAGAAGTCTCTGACTCATTGAACAGCATCGATGCATCTCTTCAGATGCTTGCTTTTAAAGGAGATAGAGAAACCAAGGCATTCGTTAGTAAAAGAACGATCTGTCAACGCTTAAATCTTCCTTCTGTTTCTTTAGATAAGCTGATTTATCAAGGCATTATGTCCCACGGTGAGTCAGGTTTGGTTGAGGGCATCCACTATTGCAAAGCTGACCCAGAAGAAACCAACAGCTCCAAATTCCTCTATGATGCTCATCGGATCCTAAGCTCTGCCTGGAACAATTTTAAAAATGTTTGATTCTAAAAAGACTAACGACCTCAGGAAACTTCTCTTCAAGGGAAATGAGCAGGAGAGGATGATCTCAGCTGGAGTGCTTCGCACTATTTTTGCTGATATCACTCGTCTGTACTTCGAGAACAAACAGGCAAGGGGTAAAGGTATTTTGATTTTTAACGGAGATGATCCTGAAAAATCAAAGTACATCACCAAAGAAGAACTTCAAGACGACCTTGCCCTCGCACAAGAGGACTGTCTAGATGATTTTGCTGAAGGTTTTAAAAAAATGATTAATGTTATCGATAAAGAAAGCGATAACGACCTTGCCTTAGTTGCAATGGTTTACCCTGACGGGATTGCAGTAAACATTATTAACCCAGATGAAATTAACGAAAAGATCGATGAATTAAGCAATGGTCTTATCTTCTGAGGATTTTGTATCTCCAGTTGATTTAATTGCAACAACCACGGTGTTTTTTGGGGGCGAGATTGATTTAGATCCCGCTTCCAGCAAGAATGCAAATCAAGTTGTTCAAGCTCATAAATTTTTTAACTGGAAGCATAACGGACTCAACCAGAGTTGGAAATGTAAAAACCTATATCTTTTTCCTCCAAGGGAGTCTCTTTTAAAATCAGAGCAACCTAAACCAACTACGCTTTTTAAAAAAAACCTTCAATATAAAAAGTCAGCACAGTGTGTTTGGCTTGAGCTTTGCTATCACAAATGGATAAGAAGAGAATTCGATCAAGCGATTGTTTTAATTACTTCAACTGATGTAGCTCTTTTATCGACCCAAAGACTAGGGATCGATGTACCTGTTTGCATACTTAAGCAAAAACCTAAACTTCTGTATGACCGTGAAGATTTAAAACCTTTAAAAAACAATAGAGTTTATGGATTTGTGTTTTACTTTCCTCCTGTATCTGATGTTGACTTAAATATCAGAAAGTTTTTTGAGACATATAGTAATCTGGGACGGGTTTATATTCAATAGTTTCTCTGCTGTCCCAACTTTCGTCTGGACCATACTTATCTTTAGTGCCAAAGCCTACTCCCACGGGGCGGACCGACTGAGTATTTCGTGCTCTTTCTTTTGCTTTACTTATAGTTTTTTCTTTTAAATCCAAACCAAATAACTCACCGGCAAACCGATGAGACTTTGGTTCTTTATCAACGTGGTGAGATCTTCTGAACAGACGAGAATCTGCTTTTTTTTCACCGCCGTGTTTGCGTAACATCAGACGCCGTAATTACTGAACTCACTCACAGCAGAGGATAGATCACCAGTAAATTGCTCAGTCGCACCTTTTAAGAATGCACCGAGTTTGGCTGACCTAAGAGGATCTCTGCCATAGATCAGTGCTTGCGTTGCACTGTCTTCATAATTGTAAAGGTCTCTATTACTAGGGTCTCTATAAGACGTGCGGACAGGATCGCTAATCGCAAATTGATTTACTTTCACAGTTGACGGGTCCTTGGCTTGCTCCATGAAACCAGGGCGATTTAAAAGACTGTATTCACCCAAGCCTCTTCCGATGTCTGACTGCATTAATGCAGTGTTAGGAGAAAAACCTGCAGTCTCAAACTCATACAGATAAGGTTTGTACTCCCCTTTAGTGTCAGACATATAAGAATTGTATAAATTCGCGGCTTGAGTCACCCAGTCGGCGGTCGATGTACCTGTTAAATTACCGATACGCCCAAACACATCCATAAGATCGGACATTGTGTCATCGGTCTTATCTTCAAGGTAGTCAACAGTACGTTCACCAAAACGACTAGGGAAACTCATGTCTACTTAAAATCCTTCTCTGATTATAAATCTAAAGCACAGATTTTCCTGGTCTGAATGCAGACATTGCCTGAGAGGCTAATTTTTGTATGTCTTCCACAGTGGAATCAAACATAGTTTTTGGTAGTGATCGTTCCACAGGCATCTGTTTTGACGAGGCGTTTTCTCCAGAAGCATATCTTTGCAAAAGACTAGCAAGTGCTTTCTCGTTGTTTTGATCTTCTACTATCGGCTCGGGGTCTCCTAGATAAAAAGCAGTATTTTCAATCCCTCCCTGAGAAAGACCTAAACCTAAGCTCTTTAAAAGAGCAGAAACATCAGCTTCGTTTAAACCACTAGATATATTTTCGTCCTTAAGAGGTGCGGGTACATTCGGAGTTTTACGCTGAGTGGTGGTATACCCAGGATCAACTTGAGGTTGAGTAACCCCAGAAAACTTAGACAACTCCTCAAAGGAACGAACGGGCTGACCGTAATAGCTTTTACCTTCAATAGTTGGAAGGGAGGCCCATTCGGGAGATAATTTTGCGACAGTTCTAGGATTGATCGGATCTACATCTGGGTCTACGCCACGGCGGCGAATGAGTTCCAGTGCAGCTGTATCCTGTCTTTCAGGAGACATTGCTCCGCCACCGGTTGATGCCCAGGTGGCAGGCATAAACTGATACGCACCTGCAGCGGCGCTGTTATAGCCGCCAGCGCTTACAACAGTATCGGGGTGGCGACTTAGATCTTTAAACCTACCTCCACCAAACATAATGTCGTATTGACGACCACCACGATTTGGATCGTAAGTACCTTCAGCGTATGAGATTAAGTCAAGCCACGCATTTGCGTTAGGGGAAATCATTTTTCTGCTTCAAATTCGTCGAATATATCAATATTAGGATCAACTATGACTCCTAGTTCGTCGGCAACAGCTTTATAAGCTCTTTCTCTGCACACAAATCGATATATTCGCTGCCATAAGTACTGATCTCGGTCCTTCCCTTTGAGTTCTCTAGCGTCGTTTCGAATCCGAGTAAGAACAAATTCGTCTTCGAGAGTTAAGGCGAGGGTAAGATGTTCATTTTCCACGGGGGGGAAGATCCGCTGACTCTACTTTAACTCGCTAAGAGTAGTAGAAAAGGTAACACCGCCCATGCCTTACACGACCAGTAACCTGCAGTCAGTTTTGATTTTTTTTCGTCGCACTTGTGTCTAGCTCTGAAACTCTTTCTCCTTTCAGGGTCGTTCTTTTTAATCGTCATATTGGCATCACCAAAGCGCACTAGCTTCACCTTGTCACCTTCTTTCGCTGCTACGGCAAATTTCTTACCACCCTGCACGTCACGCTTGGGTTTGTTGTAGCCAGAGAACACTTCTCCGGCGAGCCTAATCCTAGCCATCTGTTAACACTGCGATAACCTCAGTATACTCAATATAAATCTAAAGAAAATAAAAGTAGTTCATTCACTGTTTAATTTCGCGTAAATCCCTGCTAATCTCTTTACGTTGCGATTACTAAGCACGCAATCTTTCATGGATAGCTTCAAACTTCTGACCATCGCCCAGGCCGCAGAGCACCTGAACTGCTCAACCGGTTTCATCCGAAAGCGAATCTCTCTTACAGAGGCCAACCAGCCAGGAGGCTGGCCTAAGAACGTCTATGTCAATCTTCAACCCAAGGGAGCCAAGAAACTCTATCGAGTGCGAAAAGAAGCTCTCGATCAGTATATTTCTGGACAGCTCGAGCAAGCTAAAATGGAGGAGGTTGCAAGCCCTACGTCTTCTGAGGTCTGCAGCACCGGAACCTGCACTTTCTGATAAGCGATGACTTCTTCTAACCTTCAAGATCTTTTCCAGGCAGCAACAACTGCTCCCACGGAAGAAATTGTCACTGAAGAAGTCGTGCTCGTAAAAGAAGCGAGCATCGATAACTTTATCTATAAGCTTGTCGAGTTCGCTTCTTACAACTACCAGCTCAATATTCAGGCGCATATGTTGCATCTAAATATTGAGGCACCTTTCTTTTTAGCAGTACACAAGTTTCTTAAGAAACAGTACGAGCAGCACGTCGAAGACTTCGACACTCTGGCTGAATTAGTCCGTTCTATGGATTACCTCATGCCTATGTGTCAAAAAGGTCTTCTCGGTGCTTGCAAAGGATTTAATAACGTAAAGACTTACGACGCTATTCCTGGTCTCACAACCTACATCAAAAACCTAGAAGACGGAGGTTATATGGGAAAAGATCTTGTAACTTTAGCTCGCGAAGTCGAGTGCCCTGACGGCGAAAACGAACTCGCTGAGATCGTCAACCACATGTTTAAATCCGCGTGGATGCTTAAGGCTACGCTCCGTAACTCCTAAATCAAAACCCAAGCAGCGCCGTTGGACATATAGAATGCACCCGTAGCGGTGTTAAATGCTGCAGACCCTGCAACTCCCACGGGGGGCAATGCACCTGTAAATGTAGTCGCAATTTTTCCTAGGCACTCGTCTGCACTCAACGCTGTGTCTGCTGTTTGAGCATTACCCGCATTATCAGCAAAACCAGCGCCTACTTTGATCCAAGCAGCTCCATTCCACACTCTGAGGTAATTATTGACTGCTGTATCTGCCCACAACTCACCAACCGAGTTACCTACTTGACCCTGTGGAGTTGAATTAGGAGCAGTAGCAGAATACTGAGAGCCTCCTACCTTACGAACTGAATTAGCTGAATCTAGAAAATATAAACCTGGGTCTGCAGCACCAAAGCCGAGAGCTAACTGACCTTGAGTTATAGACGAAGAGAAAGGTCTATCAGATGCCTGACCAGATCTGAACGAGAGAAGAGTTACAGGAGTTGATGTCATTAATAAGTACCTCCGTTGATAGAGGGTCTGAATAACGGAGGTTGGTTGACTCCGTTTATAAAAGTGCCACCATCATAAATTATTAATGCCCCACTTCCAACTGGGATACCATCTTCGTACTGCCCTCCATCGTACTTAGGTCTATTTTCGGGGGGAACGGGAATAAGAGGGTTGTATTCGTCAATATCAAACATGGCGAAACCACTAGCTTTTAAAGCAGAAACACCTCCCGATGCAAGAGTGTCAAAGTTTAAAACTTTAACGACAACAGGGTTCATATCTGAATACAACATATGAGTAGGAGTATCTTCACGAGAAGGAGAATATCTTTCCCACCAGGCGAGGTTGTCAGAACGCTTCAAAAACGTCGTCTGTTTGTCTAAATTTTTCTGGAAGTATTCTCTGTATTTGGGGTCTAAAGGTTCATCAGAGGGTTGAGCTAAAAACGGAGTAATAAAGTCTTGAGACTGAAACCTATTCTGCATATCCCACCACGAGGCATAAATATGTTTGCAAAATTTAGGTTGATAGTAGAAAAGATTAGGATCTGAGTAACTCGCTTCCTTTCCGTCTTGATAAGTGGGAAGCCCTAAAAGATTCTTTGTGTATATAAAACCGAAGTCTCTCGCGAAACCTGGTAAATCTCTCGTTTCTACAGGTCTATCCCCAGAAAAAGTATTAGTACCCGCATCGTATGTACCAGGTTTTAAATCTTGGACTTTTGTATAAGGATAATTCCTATTTCTTGAGTATTTATATAAATTAAAATCTTCACGATTTAAATAATCAGGACAGTTGCAACCGAATCGCATAGCTGTCGTAAAAAACTCTCCAGGGGTAGGGTTTAAAGCTGCAGGACTAGACAGAGAAGAAGTACCAAAAACAGTCCAACTCGTGTCTTTAGTTATGGATATAAAAAGACTATCTTGAAGGGGTATTGGACTAGGAAAGGCAGGACCGCTTGCTTTAGTTCCAACGCCAACCACTGTGTAGTTGTTGTAAATACTTTTTTCGTTTCCATTTGCATCGAATCGATCTTGTACAACTTCTCCAGTAAAGAAAGATACTGGAGCACCGAATCTCTGCGATAGCTCTACACCATAAACGCCATTTTCAGCGTCCCAAACGAACACACTCTTAATAGATATACCAAAGTCAAGAAAATTAAAACTATCGCGAGGACGTATAACGGTCATCCTCATTGCCATATCTTGACTTGTGGACGGGTACATCCAACAAAGACCAGGGAGTTCTACGCCTCCTGATCCCGCTTGTCCATTAATCGCATAGCGAAAAGTGTAATTTAAACCAACGTAAGCTTGGTTGGTATACATATAAAGTTCATAACCTCGTCTCCACCGCGACCACAGGGACGAGTAGTTGTAATCAAAAAGAACACTGAAATCTTTTAAATTAAAGTCTGGTCGAAATCTCTGTTCAAAGGGTTGAGGATTTGCTAGTTGATAAGCATTCTGAGCGCCTCGAACTGCTCCAAAGCCAAACTTGCTTTGTTTCGGTTGGAAGTCTCTAAACCCCCATTGATCCGACCCCTTTTTTCGTGCCACTTATCAATAGAATCCGCCTTGGGCTAACCAGGTCACACCAGATCCACTCAAGCCACCAGAAACTGCGTTAGGGCCATTACCTAAGTAACCAACACAGAGAATGTAACCTTTTTCGAGATATAAGCCTTCCATTTTGCCGAACTCGATAGGTCGAGCAAGGTTGGTGTCGCCCACACCGGGCACAGGGGCATTAGTAGCAGGAAGTTCAATCCGTTGAATTAAGCCTTCAGTTCCTCCTGACAACCCAACCTCAAACTTTCCAAGCAGCATCGCAGCTGATGTAGAAGGAGCTGCCTGGTTAGGAGCATATACATAGATACCAAAAGCTGAAGTGTAGAGTCCACCATTATCGGGATAACCTTCGTTAGAGACCACGAAGATATCTTCGACTAAAGCAGCGTCTTCGGAAGGGATGTCTCCCACACGGACGAGTTGGATGAGACTCCCAAAGTCAGGATTAGCTGGACTAACCGTGGGCGTGCCGTCGTTAAACCGAGCACCCCTTAAAAAGGGGCGATCGATCATTAATGGTTGCTTGTTGGTGCTGGTAGATGCCACTTAATAACTCCTGCTGGTTTCTAGTTTAATCTGTTACTATTCAGATCCTAGGGATATTCAAACCTGAAAGATCAGGAAGATTTTTTATCCTGAAAGGATCATCAGTATTATAAATTCCTGGCGCTGGGTCAGCAGACACTCCAGGAACTCTAAACATAGGTTCAGCAGTTTCTTGCATAACTAGACCCGCCTCGGGTTGTTCTTCCTGCCTAGGAGCATCGTCGGTTGCAGTAACGTCTTGCTTCAAATTGAGAGCACTTTTAAGTTCGTCAATTTGCTTTTGCATATTTTCGATCAATGAGTCTCTTGACTCAGTAGCGCCACGGCTATCTGTGGCTTTGTAATAACCGCCTAATCGTCGTCCGGCAGGTCTAAAATTGCTACTCGGCCTTCCTTTAAATGCGTTAACAATGTCAGAGATACCTGCGGCTGCAGGTCCAATTGCTCTGATGTAATCCAGTACAGAGGGTTCTGGGGTAGCTATTTCAGTCGCTTGCCCAACGCTTTGTCCAGGTGCTTGACTTTGGAAGATATCTCCCACGAGGCCACCTCCGAAACCGCCCCCAAAAGTTTCAGCGACACCTAAATTTGGTGCGTTAAAAGTGGAGGGGGTGTCGAAACTACCTTGAAAGTTGACCGTAGGAGATCCACCTAACCCTGAGTAATCACCAAAAGAACCAAAGTTAGTTCCATTTGGGGGTAAGAAACTGGATGTCATGGTTTAACTCAGTAGAAAGGGTTGTACATGGGAGCGTTCTCTCGAACGAACTCCTCACGACGTTGAAGCTTGGGTTGAATTTGAGGACGAGTTGCATCCCTCATTTCAACAGCTTGTTGAAGAAGTCCGTTGACTGCCTGACCCAAGCGAGGATTTTCAAAAGCGGTTTGGCCCACAGCTTCAGAATTTCCGATTGCATTGGCCTCGTTGTCAGAACCCATAGGAGAAGTGACTTCTGTGGTGGTCACACTTTCGGGGTTTTGTTGGTTAGCAGTCGGGTCAGCCATCGAACGCTGGACTAACTGATAAGCCAGAGCGGGGTTGGCCTTAGCCCACTGGTCGAGCTGGACAGCATTCTCGCGGTCTTTAGTGATCTCACGCGCTTGACTAACGATCTCGTTTGCAACAGCAGGATTAGAAACGTACCTTGCGCGATCTGCGTAATAGTCACCAATGTTCTTATAGGTGCTCGGATCGCGTGGTTCAAGTGCCCTTTCGACCATACCGCGAGCGGGGTCGGCTTGCTGCATTGCAGCCCGACGATTGCTGTCACGCTCATCACCACGGGTGGTGTAACTTCCAGGAGCGTTATTAAGAGGCGTCATCGGCACGTTCGCTGTCGATTGACTTTCCCCAAGAGGTGCGCCGTCGTTTTCAGTAAAAAGAACAGCAGGATCTTCGGACATTGAACCATCGAAATCCGACATCGAAGGAGATTTTGAAGGAGCTTCTTCGGTGTTGTTAAAAGTGCGTTCAAGACCTAACCCAGCCAATCCCAAGCCAACAGGGAGTGCTCCCGCTGCTACAAGCTTCTTTAAATCCATAAGGCGGGCACCTGTGTTTGCTGCTCTTGTGCTTGCACGGAGAGCATCATCAACGTCTATGACATTTACATCAACAGGGATGTTTGTGAACTCAGAACCAGTGGACATCTCGCCACCTTGACCGCGACGTGCAAGTGCTCCACCTCGCGTTGATTGAGTCATTCCAGTAGGAGCGCGTCCTGCGGGAGGAACCATCCCGCCGCCTCTGGACACCATGTTTCTGGCATTCTCAAGAGACATGCCTTCATCCAACAAGCGAATAATATCTGTGCCGCCGGGCTCAACTAAATCATTAACTAAGCCGCCACGGGGGATGCCGTAGTAATCTTCGGCGCGACCTGCCATCTCACGAATCGCAGAGAAAGTTCCAGGATCGCTCTTAGCTAAACCGATAGCAGTTTCAGAGTAAGCAACCGGTGCGGTGTTTCCTCGCGGCATAGATGCCGGAAGTCCAAACTCAGGCTCTGGGGCACCTTGATCGAACAGACGACCTTGACGAGGATCGGTAACGCCAGTGGTGGGTACAGCGCCACGGCTCATTTGAGGGCCAGACTCACTGACGATCTCAGTAGTACGAATGAAGGGACGACGACCACCTGTAAAGTTCTGAGCTGCTCCTGTACGGGTAAGCATTTCGCCCTGCCTCATGGCAGGAGTTGAAGTAGGGATCGGGCGAGTAGGGGGAGTAATTCTCCGCGTGGCGTCAGCAGCTTCTCTTAGTGCGGCTGCCCGAGCAGGATCTAAACCTTTTAAAAGTGGAGCAATGCCTTCTTCAATGCCCGCCCCACGGACGGCCATATCTAACACGGGAAGAAGATTATCGCCTTGTCGTGCTAATTGGCTTGTTCCTCGTTGAAAAGCTTCGCCACCTAGCTGCTTTAATAGAGATGTAATCACGAGCGTTAAGTCCTTTACTTACACTTTAACGCCATTTTGCTTGGAAGTATAAGCGGTCAGATCGTGAAACGTCAGGTGGTCCTGGTATCGCCTGTATGAATTCACCTCCAGATCTTTCGAACCTATATCTGGCGGCCACGGGGTCTCGGTAATTAGGGACGTACAGCATGTGGGCTAGACGATCACACTCGTAGATGTAGTTCTCACGCCAAACTCTCGTGACCTCCCTCTTGTCCTGGATGCTGATTGAACGAGAAACGTCACCCAAAATTGTTTCTTGGCGACTCGTTGCGTCTCCCGCAGCAAGTTCTGTTAAACGCTCAGCTTCTTCACATCGCTCGATCTGCTGAACAATTTTATCGAAGTAATATTCACTAGGAATGCTATTTGATGCCTCCAGAAGCCTCGCATAATCACCTGCAGGCACAGTAGCTATGTTATAGCCTAGATGATATGCTACGCGGCTAAAGTTAAAATCATCTAGGCGGTAGCCAAAAACCTGAGCAGGATTACGTGTTAGCTGGTTAACTGCTGCATAAATTGTCTCTCTTTTACTCGCATCCGTGCTGGTAGCGTCAAACGTTACGCCTTGTTGTGCGAGATACGATTGTATCTGTTCGAGTTCGTTCTGGGAAAGTTGAGCCACTTATTAATACCCAAGTTATCCTTATTCTACGTAAACTTCTCCAGACTCAAAAACTGCTTCCCACTCAACCCTTTTGATCGAAGTTAGTTGTTCCAATTTCGTAAACTTTTCACCAGGAAGAGACTGTCGAAGTTCAACAATTTCTTTAGCGGTTTTAATTCCCACACCGGGTAAAACTTGAGTTAGACCCTCAGGAGTCAAGTTATTTAAATTGATCCTGTTATCGGTTGGAACCTGCGGTTTCACTACAGAAACTTTTCTGCGGGAACGGCGTGATCTTGACGGTTTGGCGCTCTCAGAAAGGTTTTTAACTTCCTGCTCTTCTACTTGATCCTTGTGGGCAAAGAAAACTTTTCCTGAGGTATTAGAACGTACCATCAGATATTCACCGTCGTCGTGCTTCGAGAGCACATCTACTTTGATGCCGCTCGGTTTATAGATGGTGTTAGGCATAAACAAACAGTATGTAGACAGTAGTTTAATGCATATTTTCACTCAAATCCAAAAATTCCAGCGTCCCACTCTGGTTTTCCATAATTTTTTATTTCTATCTGAAGCGAATCTAATTTTTTAGCTCTTGCTTCCCAAGTGTCGCCACCCTCCACTCCTTTTTTGGGGTTAATACAAAGCTCGCTTAAGACCATGTTACAAACTAAACCCGCAAGATCTTTTTCGTTTCCTAAGGCTCCTGTGGCCCAGATGTGCTGACTATTAAGCCAGACAGCACCACATTTGGAGCATTCCTTTCTTTCAAGACTAAGGTCAGAAAGATCACTCATGGTCACTATGAGAATACTTTAATTCTAAGAAGCACTGTCAATAGTAAAAAAAAGCCCCTCCCGAAGGAGAGGCTAGATATTGAGTCAAAGCTGACTCAACTTGGCGATGTACTTGTGTACACTGAGGACTCCACAAGGCCGTCGGGTTGCAGAGCAACGTCCTGACGCTCGGGGGGCTCATCAGGGATGATCCAGCAGACTTCGCAGATTGCGAGAGCCTTGTCGTCACCGGCCAGTTTGTTGGCAGATGCACGAGGATCGTACACACCAGAACCCTGAGCAAGACCAGAAGCAGCAACACCACCAAGATCGGTGGTAGCAAACAACTGCCACTGAGTTTCTGTGGAAAGAGCAGCCAGGGAGCTGGAATCGATGATGTTCACAGAAGCAGTGCTTCCGTTAGCGATCCGGCTATCAGAACCGGTAACAGACACACCGAACTGACCAGAGACCACGGTGCCATCGTCGAGAAGACCTTCGCCCACAGCGGGAACGAGGGAAATCTTAGGAGTAGCAGAGCCTCCGGCAATACCGGAACTCACCACATCACCACCGTCAACACGCAGAGAAGCGCGATAGACAAAAGCACCGGCAGGGGCTCCGATACCGTTAGAGATATCAGCCCGGACATCCTTGTGGAAGTCAGGGGAGGGGATGATGACGGAAGCGCTAGAGAAAGGCTGACCAGAGCCATAAGGCTGGGTGTAGTAGGACAGCTGGTTGACAGTGCCGAGAGCTTGGTAGCTCAGGTCCACATAACCGACTGCCTGCTGAGCAATCCAACCGGGGCGGAAAACCACGCCGACAGGACCGCCGATGGGCTGGTTGGCCAGGTTCTGAGACACGCCATTGGCGTTGTCATACTGAACCGTCTTTTCTTCGTGCCAGTAACGAAGAACATTCGTGTAGTTGCCAGGATAGATCTTGGCAACGTGGAGCTGGTTGGGATTAATTGCCATTGTCAGTTACCTCAAGCGTCGAAGGAGTAACCAACGGTCACGAAGTCTGCATTAAGCAGTTCGAAACCAGCGTACAGGCTCCAGATCATCATGATGAAACGTGAGAAGTCATCATTGTTGTTCAGGAGAACCTGAGCGTTGTTGCCGCCGATGCCGACGCCAACAGACT
>JGI10211J14876_10000645_pt1 | contig 15039 bp, 10 predicted proteins | sample Etolagsediment_FD_14876 | JGI IMG/M metagenome (IMG submission 14876)
ACTGGAAGTTTTACTCAAACAGGTGATGCAGATATAACTGGTAATGTTGGAATTACCGGTGGTAATTTAACTTTATATGGAACTTCCACTCAAGTTGGTAATGCATATGTGTATGGTAATATAGGTGTCACAGGAAATATAACTTGTAATGAAATAATAGCAAGTTCATCATCTACATCCGATATAAGATATAAAGAAAATATTATAAATATTGACTCTTCATTAGAAAAAGTATTAGAATTACGTGGTGTTTATTTTGATTGGATTGATAAAAAAAAATTTAATGATCGTAAACAAATTGGTTTTATTGCACAAGAAATTGAATCTGTTGTCCCAGAGCTTGTTTTAACTGATGAAAATGGATTTAAATCAGTTAATTATAGTCAATCAGTTTCTTTACTTGTAGAAGCAATTAAAGAACAACAAAGTATGATTAAACAATTACAAGAAGAAGTTAATTTATTAAAAAATAAACCAAAGCGTAAATATACTAAAAAAAATAATAATGATTTATCATAAAATTAATATTTTATATTATTAATGGAGGAAAATATTTTTGATAAAATATATCAAATAATGAGTACATATGATTATTTACTTGAAAAATTAATAAATAAAAAAAATATTAATAAAGACACTTCTTTTTTATTTCATAATGATAATTTTTTTCAATTTATATTTAAAAATATTCATGTTCAACCAAAAAATTATCAAAATATTAATAAAAATAAAAACACACAATATTATCAAATAGAAAATAAAAATATTCAAAAAGATGATATAAATCAAGATAATATTCAAAAAGATGATATAAATAAAAATAATATTCAAAAAGATGATATAAATCAAAATAATATTCAAAAAGATGATATAAATCAAGATAATATTCAACAATATGATGTAAATCAAGATATAAAAATATTTATTAAAAAATGTTATAAAAAAATTGCTCTATTATGTCATCCAGATAAAACAGATAATATTATTTTTAAAAATTATTTTATAAAATGTCAAGATTATTATGAAAATAATTTTATAATTGGCTTATTATATCTTTTTTATTTAATAAAAATAAGTCCTCCTTTATTAAATGAAAATATAATTCAAAAAATATTTATTGAAATTAGATTAATACAAGAAAAAATATATAATTTACAAAAATCCAATTAAACAATAAATAAGTAATAAATATATTTATCATTTTGTTATTTATATTAAATATTTTTAAATATCTAATATAATGTTATGATAAATTACTATAAATTTATTATTAGGATTATCTTAATTTATGTTATTGTTTATAGTACAACTAAAAATTGTAATAATAATGTAAATATTTTAAATGGTAATAATTGTAATTTAAATAATAATATTTTGTCAAATACTATATCATCAATGTTTAACAAAATAAATGATATAAGATATAATTTACAATGTTCTTCATTTAGTATAAATGATTATTATAAAAATAATTCTGAGTATAATCAATATAATTATGATTTAAACATGTCAAATAATTTAAATACTATTCCATTAGAATTATTATATAAAGAAAATAATAAATTTAATAAAATTAATTGCAATGAAATAGAATGTAATGTTGGTAATTTTAATAAAATTAATAACAATATACTTCAATCCAATAATGCTAATATAAATACAATATACTCAAATAATCATATATCTTCAAATATTGATAGTGATAAAGGTACATTTAACGAAATATATAGTCAAAAACTTGATACAGAATCTTTTCAATCAACACTAGGTATAATACAAAATTTAGAGAATAATAATATTTTTACAAATAATGCATCTATTAAAAATTTAAAAGGAAATAGTTCAATTTTTCAAAAAATTGATAGCAATTTATTAAGTAGTCATAAAGCTGACATTAGTCATATTTCAAATAATTATTTAGAATCGAATGAAGCAAATATTGATAAAATAAATATAAATGAAATTTATTCAAATACAATTAATTCTAATATTGGAAATATTAATATTTTAAAAAGTGAAGATATAGAAACTAAAAATTTTAAGTCACTTAAAGCTGAAATAAATGATTTTAAAACTGAAAATATTGAATTAAATAATCTAATTTCAAAAAATGGTTCGATTGATTTGTTAAAAAGTGATAAATCTTATTTTAATGAAAGTACAATTGATATTTTAAAAAATAACAGCACTGAAACAAATAATATAAAAGCACTTAAAGGAGAAATAAATGATTTAAAAACTGAAAATATTGAATTAAATAATATTGTTTCAAAAAATGGTTCGATTGATTTATTAAAAAGTGATAAATCTTATTTTAATGAAAGTACAATCGACATTTTAAAAAATAACACTATGGAATCAATAATTATAAAATCAAATAAAGCAAATATAAATAATATTATTAATGAAAATATAGAATCAAATAATATTGTTTCAAAAAATGGTTCGATTGATTTGTTAGATTCTAATAAAGTATATTTTAAAGATGGTTTTATTAATACATTAAAAAATAATTCTTTAGATACATTAAATATTAAAGCTATATCTGGAGAATTTGTTGATTTAAAAGGAATAAATGCTGAATTAAATAATTTAATTTCAAAAAATATTTTTATTGATGATATTAAAAGTAAAAATTTACAAAGTTCTAATTTTATTTCAAATGAAGCATCTATTGATAATTTAAATTCTAAAAAATCTTATATTAATGAAGCAGTTGTTGATGATTTTACTTCTAAAAAATCTTTTATTAATGAAGCATTTATAGAAGATTTAAATTCTAAAAAAATGTTAATTAATGAAGCATCTATTGATAATTTAACATCTAAAAAAGCTATAATTAATCAAGGTAATATAAATGTATTAAATAATAAAGAATTAAATACAGAAAATATTCGAACTATACAAGCATCTATTAATCAAATTAATGCAGTTTTAGTATATATGACAAAATTAATTTCTGAAGAAGCTAGTATTGATATTTTAAAAAATAAAGAATTAAAATCAATATTAATTCAATCAAGTAATGCTATTATTAATGAACTAAATACAGATAGTTTCATAACAAAAAATGCGATTATTGATATTTTAGAAAATAAAGAACTAACGTCTGAAAATATTAAGGCTATTCAAGCAACAATTGAACAATTAAATGTTGATTTAATATGCATGAAAAATTTAATTTCAGAAAAAGGAACAATTAATATATTAAATAATCAAGAATTAAATACAAGTCTTATAAATTCTAGTGTTGCGATTATTAATGAACTTAAAACTAATAATTTAGTATCAAAAAATGGAAAAATCGATATTTTAGAAAGTAAAGAATTAACAACTGAAAATATTCAAGCTATTCAAGGTTCAATTGAAAAATTAAATTCATACTTTGTTTTTATAAAAAAATTAACTTCAATTGAAGGTTCTATTGATGTATTAAAAAATATGGACTTAGAAAGTGAATTAATAAAATCAACTAATGCAGTTATAAATCAGTTGGATACCAATAATTTAATATCAAAAGAAGCATTTATTGATATACTTAAAAACAATAATATTGATACATTAAATTTAAATTCTGAAAATGGTTCTATTAATAACTTAAAAAATAATAATTTGATATCTGATAATATTGATACAATAAATTTAAGTGCAGAAAATAGTTTTATTAATAATTTTAAAAATAATAATCTAATGACTGATAATATTGATGCTATAAATGCAAACATTAACCAATTAAAAGTTATTTTAATAACTGTTAAAAATTTAATTTCTGAAAAAGGTTCTATTGATATTTTAAAAAATATGGAACTAGAAAGTATTCTTATTAAATCAAGTACAGCTATTATAAAAAAATTAGTATCCAATAATTTAATATCAAAAGAAGCTATTATTAATATTATTAAAGCAAGGGAAATAAAAACAAATAATATTTATTCAAAGAATGGTATAATAAATAGATTAAAAACAGATAATATAATTTCACAAAAAGGTACTATTGATAAACTTGAAACTAAAAATTTATTTAGTAAAAAAGCTTCTATTGACACTTTTCAAACTAAAACTTTAACTGGTGAAGAAGGTTCTATTAACATTCTTCAAACTAAAACTTTAACTGGAGAAGAAGGTTCTATTAACATTCTTCAAACTAAAACTTTAAATGGTGAAGAAGGTTCTATTAACACTCTTCAAACAAAAACTTTAACTGGTGATAGTGGTTCTATTAATACTCTTCAAACTAAAACTTTAACTGGTGATAGTGGTTTTATTAATACTCTTCAAACTAAAACTTTAACTGGAGAAGAAGGTTCAATAAATAAACTTCAAACTAAAACTTTAACTGGTGAAGAAGGTTCAATAAATAAACTTCAAACTAAAACTTTAACTGGTGAAGAAGGTTCAATAAATAAACTTCAAACTAAAACTTTAACTGGTGAAGAAGGTTCTATTAACATTCTTCAAACTAAAACTTTAACCAGTGAAGAAGGTTTAATTAACACTCTTCAAACTAAAACTTTAAATGGTGAAGAAGGTTCTATTAACATTCTTCAAACTAAAACTTTAACTGGAGAAGAAGGTTCTATTAACATTCTTCAAACTAAAACTTTAACTGGTGAAGATGGTTCTATTAATACTCTTCAAACTAAAACTTTAACTGGTGAAGATGGTTCTATTAATACTCTTCAAACTAAAACTTTAACTGGTGATAGTGGTTCTATTAACATTCTTCAAACTAAAACTTTAACTGGGGAAAAAGGTTCTATCAACATTCTTCAAACTAAAACTTTAACCAGTGAAGAAGGTTTAATTAACACTCTTCAAACTAAAACTTTAACTGGCGAAGAAGGTTCTATCAACATTCTTCAAACTAAAACTTTAACCAGTGAAGAAGGTTTAATTAACACTCTTCAAACTAAAACTTTAACTGGTGAAATTGGTTCTATAAATGCTCTGCATACAAATAGACTAATTAGTGAAAATGGTTCAATCTCTATTCTTCAAATAAAAGATTTAACTGGTGATAGTGGTTCTATAGATACTCTTAATACTAAAACTTTAATTAGTAAAAATGGCACATTAACTAATCTTAAAACTAAAACTTTAACTGGTAATAGTGGTATAATAAATAAACTACAAACAAAAACTTTAACAGGTGATAGTGGTATTATTGATACTATACAAACTAAAACTTTAACTGGCGATAGTGGTTCAATAAATAAACTTCAATCCAAAACTTTAACTGGTGAAGAAGGTTCTATTACTACACTTAAAACAAATAGTTTAACTGGTGAATATGGTTCTATTAACACTCTTCAAACTAAAACTTTGACTGGTGATAGTGGTATAATTGATACTTTACAAACAAAAACTTTAACTGGTGAAGAAGGTTCTATTAACACTCTTCAAACTAAAACTTTAACTGGTGAAGATGGTTCTTTTATAAAACTAGAAGTTGATAATTTAACTAGTAAAAATATTGTAATTGAAGAAATAACTAATCTTCTAATTAAATCAGAAAACACTATTACTGATGTATTAGAAGTAAAAGAAATTACTGTTGTATCTGACCAACGCAAAAAAGAAAATATTAAATATGAACCACTATCTTCTGACTTACTTGATCATATAAAAATGGTGTCATTTCAATATAATGATGATAAATCTAAAAGAGAACATATTGGATTTATTGCACAAGAAATTGAAAAAATTTATCCTGAATTAATAAATAAGGATAAAGACGGTTATTTATCTGTTAAATATTTAGAAATGATTCCTTTATTATTAGATTATAATCAAAAATTAAAGAAAAATATGTATAATTTAGAAAACAAAATATTAAATTTAGAAAAAAATAATATTTAATTATTTTGATATTATTATAATTTATCATATTTTTTATATTATTCGATAATAATATAAAAATATTTAATACTAATAAATGAAATATGATTATGTGCTAAAAATAATACTTGTTGGTAATTCTAATACTGGTAAATCTAATTTTTTTAATTTATTATTAAATAATGAAATAGATGAACCTACATCAACGATTGGTGTTGATTTTTCTATAATATATCATACAATTAATGATAAAGTTTTTCGTATAAATTTATGGGATACAGCCGGACAAGAAAGATTTTATTGTATTATTGATAGATATTTTCGTGAAATTAGTGGAGTTATTTTATTTTTTGATATAAACAATATTAATTCATTTTATTCTTTAGAAAAATGGATAACTAAAATAAAAGATCAAAATAAATGTAATCACGACCATCCTATCATTTTATTGGGAAATAAAAATGATTTACCAAATAAAGTTAATCATAATGATATTATTGATTTAATAAATAAATATGACTTAATTTATATAGAAACATCATTAAAACAAAATAAAATAATTGTATATGATATATTAGAGTTGATTATAGATAAAATAAATTTATTTTATATAAAAAATAAAAAAAATATAATATGTCAAAATATTAAACTAAATAATGAACATAATTATGAACAAAAAAATAAACTTTTAATAACTTATCAAAATATATTAAATAATAAAAGTTCTGAAAATAAAGATAATAATATATCTAATAAAATAAAAAATAAATTATATCATTATACATGTTTCATATAGATAATAAAAATCTAAAATAATAAAATATTATTTTATATATTTCAAATAATAAAATAGTAAATTATTATTATGTAATATAAAGTTTTTTTTATAAATATTAATAATGGATATATCTAATAATAATTCTGATGATGAAGATAATAATGATAATATAAACGAACAACAAAATAATAATAATGAATATAATAATAAAGATAATAATATTTTAAATAATAATATTTTAAATAATAATAGTGAAAATAACAATAGTGAAAATATTGTAAATAATAATAGTGAAAATAATGGAAATAATAATAGTGAAAATATTGTAAATAATAATAGTGAAAATATTGTAAATAATAATAGTGAAAATATTGAAAATAATAATAGTGAAAATAATAATATTAATTATACCAATACATTTTATTTTGAACAAGGTCATAATGAACAAGATATGATTAATCAAATAAATAATTTTATTAATAGTATAACTAATATTAATCAAATAAACAATTATAATAATTTAAATAATCAAAATATAAATAATCAAAATATAAATAATAGTGAACAATTTAACAATGAAGATAATGTACAAATGGTTTTTGAATTTGAATTTATTTTAGATAATGACCAAACAAATATTGATGAACAAGTACATTTTAATAATTGTGATCATATTAATGAAATTTTAGGAAAACCAGAATTTATAAAAAATGATGATTCGCTTATTGGAACAGAATGTAATATATGCATGGATAATTATAAATATAAACAATATAAAAGAACTTTACCTAAATGTAATCATACTTTTCATAAAAAATGTATAGATAATTGGTTAAAAAAAAAGAGTTCTTGTCCAGTATGTAGAACAGAATTTCTAAGTGTTAATATTTGACGATTCTTTTAATTGACTTAATAATTGATTAATTTGTTTTTTAGCATTTTTCTTTTGTTTTCCATCATTTGTCATTTTACTTGCCATCATTTCAACAGCTTTTTTTATTTCTTCTTCAGAAGAATTATTTATATTTGAGAATAATGGATTTTTTTTTAATGCTTCTAATTGACTATTTTGAGTTGAAGGATTAGATTGATTTCTTCCTAGTCTTTTATTTCTTAATTCTTCCTTTTGTTTTTGTAACTTTATTTTTAAAGCATTAATATTTTCTTGTCTTTTTTTTTCTTTTTCTTCTTCACTTATTATTTGTTGATTATTAAGTTCATTTTCATAATCTTTTTTTTCTTCTTCTTCAATGACATCATATTTAGATGTATCTTGTGATACTTCTAATTTTTTTATATTTATTTTTTTTTTCATTGTGTAATAATATAATTTAATATTATTTTTTTATATTAAGATTATATTACTTATTTTTTACTAATTCATAAGTAATATTTTATTACTTATTTTATTCCTTATATATTTTATATATATGATATATATATAAAATATATAATGGTTAATTGGGGTTTAGGAATTGAACATGAAATGCGTGTTCGTTTTCATAATAAACTAACTTTTTTAAATATTAAAAATAAATACATAATAAAAATTATTGAAAACTTTAAGTATATTCCTGATTATTTATTTATTGATTCTAGTTTATTACTTACATTATACAGAAAATATTCTGAAATAATTATTGAAGATTATTATAAAAAGCAATTTAATCTATTAAAAAATATAGAAAAAAAAAACACCTATATAAAAAAAAATGAAGATCATATAATAAATTATATTTTAAATAATATAGAAGAACATCCTTATCAATACTTACATTATTGTGTAGTTAATAATATAGATTATCCAATAAATCAAAATAAATTTTTTAATTTGTCATCTAAAAAATGGTTTGATTTTTTTTATTATTACGTAAAAATTTATTCTAAAAAATTCTTTTTTTTACCTATACATGTTTTTTTCATTTATAAAAATAATAATTATATTCGTTTTAGTCTTGAATCAGTTTTGCCAATTGATAATATTGATTTAAATAATAAAAAAAATATTCAATTAATAATTAAAAATTTAAAAAATGGTACTTATGAAAAAGAACTAAAAAAACTTATAGAAGTAGAGTTAAAAAAATATAAATATATCAATTATATTATAGTAAAATCAGAAGAATATATTGATATAGAAATTAAATATCATAATAATAATAATTCATATATATCAATAAATAAACTAGAAAAATATATTAATGAACAAAATTCTCAACCTTCTAATATACAAATACAGGCATTTTTACAAAATATTTCAAAAAAATTTCATAGTAATAAAAATAATGATGAAAATTATTATAAAATAATATCATTATTACAAAATTTATATCAATTAGAAATTCCTGAAATAGATTATACTTCTCAAGTATACGCGTTGGAATTTAAAACATATGACTATAAAAATAATAATTATAAAAAACAATTAGACGATTTAATTTCCATTGAAACATTATTTTTTAATATTATAAATGAAATTCCTGAATTACAACCTTTAATAGAAGTTTTTGGTAATATTGAATATCATAATACAGGTAGTTTAGAAAATACAATTATGATAAATAATATAAAAGAAAATAATATTAATTTTCAAAAAATAGAAAAAGATTATTCTGGTAGTTTTCATGTATGGATTACTATACCATATGATGAAAAATGTAGTCCTGAAAATTTTTTATATCAACACGAATGTCTTGGAAATAGACTTCAATTACTAGAACCTATTTTCTCTTCTTATTTTACTAGTCCTGATATTAATTCTATTGGAAATAAATTAACCCATTCTCGTACAAGTTTACGTCAATTTTTAAATACATATGCAGGATATGGTACTTCAAATGTATCTTATTTAAATGGTATTGAAAAAGAATATATCAACTCATATTATCTTTCAAAAGATGATGTATTTAAAAATAATTATATAACTCTCAAAAATTATAAAAAAGTTTATGACAGTCAAGATAATAAAATTTTAAAAAATTATGATATGTTAACAACTCGAAGTAGTACAGTAAGTTTTTATTATGATTATTTTGAAAAATCAATTTATGAAAATAATAATTATAATAAAAATAATAAAAATATTCACTTTGAAAATTATTTAATAAAATTATTTAAAACTACAAATATTACTCCAGAAGAACATAAAATTCCATTAGGTGCTGATATTCGCACTTCGTCAATGAATAAATTATTTTATCCAGAATTATTACCAGAATATAAAGAAGTTTATATTTTAGAAAATAATAAATTTATAAAATATTATATAGACATTCCTAATCAAAAAATTACAAATAAACCTAAATTTGATATGAAATCTTATCATAAATTATTAAAAAATGAACGTATCGGTATAGAATTTAGAATATTTGATCATCAACCAACATCAAATTTAATACAATTTTTAGCAATTTGTGCTCAAATAGTTACATTTTCAATGGATAATTATAAAAAATTAAATGTAAAAGATTTATATATTTATAATCAATTATGGCATGATGAAATGTATAAATCAATGATTAATGGTTTTGAATATCAACTTAGTAAACCTTATATGAAATTAATTGAAAAAGAATTTAATATAAAATTTATAAATGAAATAAATGATAAAAATAGTATAAAAAATGAATTAAATGGAAAAATATTTTTTGAACAATTTTATAAAAATATGAATAAAAAACTAAATAAAAATAAAATATATCATAAATTAGGTGTTAAAAAAGAAGATGTAATATTTGAAAATTTTAATGAAAAAGTATGGACATATAATTTTTATTTATTTTTAGAAAAAAATCCTAAATTATTAAAAAGTATATTAGATATTATTTATTCAAATAAAAATAATAATAATAAAAAAAAAGAAATTTCTACTATTTTAGGTGAAAATTTTTCTTATAACATAAATAAAATTATGACAATATTAAATTAATGAAGATTTAAAATGGGACAAAAATCAAATTCGCATCTAAAAGATTTATCCATTACATGAATATGTAAATTATGAGTATGTTATAGAGACAACTTATAAATGATTAGTTTTTTTCTGAAATTTTAGGTTTAATTTTTCTAGGTACTTTTTCAACAAGAATATAATCTGATAAACTATTTTTATTATATAGACTATTATAAAATTTGATATTCTCTAGTTTTGGTTTTGTACTTTCTGGTGTACTAATATTTAGTTTACAAAGTGTACTGTCGTTAAAATTTAGCATTCTATATTATATAATATTTATATTTAATTTATTATAATTAAATTAAATCAAATTTTTATTTTTTTATAAAAAAATTTTGATGTTTATATTCATATATTAAATAAATATCAAAAAATTCATTTAGTTTTTTTTCTTATACCTAAATTTAGTATTGATATTAAATGTTTCATTTGTTTTGTTTGATTCCAATTTACATGAATTAATAGTATATTTGATCATAAGTTTTATCTTGAATTTTTTTTGAATAATTACATTTTTAATTTTTCTTAATAAAATTTTATAAATAGGATTTATTTGAAATTTCTAATGATATCAATATAAAATGTATAATCTTAAAAGTTGATATATTTTAATGGTTATTTTATAAATAGAAATAATATAATCAAAAATAATAGAATAATAAATAATATATTCAGTAATTATATAAAATATAAATTTTATATATTTTATTTTTATATATTTTATTTTTAATAAAAGTAGGGGTGTAAATGTGCAAAGGTGTAAAATACTTAAAAATATCTAGAAAAGCATTGCTATAAATCTTCAATAGTCTAAATTAAAAATTACCTGACTCATTAAGCGATGAGTCTAAATGTTCATAATCTTTAATATGCGTTTTTATTTGAAATGTATAAACAAGCTGATGTTTATCTTGAATTAAAAATATATCATTATTTGAAAAATAATTTTTTTGAATATAATTTGGTAATTGATAAAATGGATATTCGATCTCAATTTCAAATTTTATTTGATCATTTTCTTTTATAACTGATGATTTATAAACATTATATCCATTTATATAAAATAAAGATTGTTTATTTTCAGATGATGAACCACTAAGATTTGGTTTAGCGATACCTATTTTAATTTTACTATAATCACTTGAATCAAATTCTGGAAATCCTTCATAATATTCTAAATCAATACTTGTTTTATTGATATTTAGTATTTTTACATAATAACTATTATTATTTAATACAAATAAAAAGTAATAATTAAAATTTTTAGGACTATATATATCAAAATTAGCAAATAAATCTTCAAAATTTACATTAGTAAATTTCTTTTTTTTTTTATTATTGGTTGATGATTCTTGATAATTTAATTTTAATGTAATTAATTTGTTACTAATATCATAATTTAAATTTTCAATAGTTACAATATTTTCAAAAAAAACACATTGGTCATTATTTGGAATAATATTATAAAAATAAATTAAATCTCCAGTATCAATTGGATTAAGACTTAATTTACATTCACATGTGCAAGTATTATTTATTTTTTGACAACTACATATGTCATAATAATAATTACAATAATCAGTATATTCTTGATTTGTCATTATTAATTCAAATTTTGTTCCTTCATAACTTCCACATAAATTAGTACGTTTTGAACCTACAGAAAAATTTTGAATAAATAATTTATCAATACCAAAATTATATAAACGACCATTTTTATTATTTAATCTTAATGTCATTTTATCTAATTTTCCATGAGTAACAGGACTATATTTAAAATATTGGTCTTCAATAATTAATGATGTAAAATATTGAACTATAATATTACTTTGAACTATACTATTACTTAAGTTTAATTTAGCAAAACTATTTCTAATTATACTATTTCCGCCACCTTGATAAGGTCCTTTTATTTCTGGAATATCTAATAATAAATAATTTTCTCGAAAAATATTTAAATCATTTTTTAATATATTATTTTCAGTTTTAAAAAAATATTCAAAAGAAAATGATGGTACAATTAATGATTTAAGTTCAATTGAAATAATATTATCATAAATTTCTCCTATATTATTTGAATTATTATCAGCTGTAACTATATTTTTTTCTCGAATTATAAATGTTCCATTTTTATCAATATAATTTTTATATAAATAATTATTGCTATCTGGTGAAAATTTAAATTGAAATTCATTACTATTTGGATATATTTCTAAATTTCGATAACGTGAATCAATAACTATATTATAATCTTTTTCAATTAATTTAAATTTTGGTTCTTTTAACATAATATTACTCATACTATTAGTAACAGAACTAAATTGTTCACCATCATTTTGTTGTGAAGGTAGTAATGTAATTTGTTCATTACTTAGTTTTAAAATCTCTGCATCATTGCGATTAAAACTAACTATATTATCCATACTAGTATTAATTGTATCTTCAACAATTTTTTCTTTTTCTTGATTAAATAATTGACTAATAGGTGTAGTTTTATTATTCTCATATTGAATATTTTCATATTCTTCATATTCTTCAATACTTTTATTTTTTGATAGTTGTTTATTTTCAAATTCTTCCATATTCATTAATTGTTGATTATATGTACCTAATAAATCATTATATAAATTAAGTGTATTTGATGAATTTTCATCATAATTTTCTTGAAAATTAATTTCTTTTTGTTTTGGTAATAAAGCTTCACGTTCATTTTGAACTTTTTCAAATTGATTTCCTACATTAATTTTTTGTTCATTTCCTGGTTTAGGATAATCAATAATTGATGGTAAATTATATGATTTAATAATTTCTTGGTCAAATTGATTATCTGATGATTTAATAATTTCTTTAGAAATATTTTTATTTATTATTGGTGTTTGTTCTTTTTTATTATTTAATAATATATTATTTTTAATAGTTGGATATGATAAATCATATACTTTTTGATTCATTAATATTAAATATTCTTGATCGCTAAATCCTTTAGGTGTATTTTTTGAAACTTTGCTTTGAACAAATGAAATATTTTTTAATATAATATCTTTATGTTCATTATTTATAATTGAATTTAATTCTTTTTGTATATCATTATTAATAATACTATTAATAATATTTATATTTTTATTAGAACTAAAAAATGAATACATAATTATATATTATATTTATAATATTATTTTTATATTATTTATGATAAACAACTTTATAATAAATTTATTTATTATAATCATATATAATTATAAATTTATAATAAATAAATTTATAATTATATATGATTATTTCCTGTAAATATTTCGGTAATCAATGAAATTAATGAAAGTATAGCAAAAATAAATAAAAATAATCGTGTATGTCCAGAAATTTCAACTGATTTATTAATAGAACTTGGAAAAAATAGGTAAAGCATTAAAAATATCATTAATCCATTAAAAACTTTATGTATTATGTTTTTTATATTTAATAACTTTTCTTCATTTTCTAAATTTTTAAATTTAGCTCTTAAATATATAATAATAATTATATAGTAAATAATTTTTACAGCTAATATTAAATATAAATATAAATCTAATGATAAATTATTACTAGTCATTTTTAAATATTATATAATATATATTATATATTTAATTCTTCATTAATATTAAATAAATTTTTAATTTCATCTTTTTCTAATAATGATTCAAATAATTTATTATTAAATAATGATTGTATTTTTGGTAAATTATATAGTAAAAAGTTACTTCCATTATAAGAAGCTCTTTTTAATTTTGTTAATAAATTAGAAACAAATGTAATTATAATTATAAATATACCTAAAAATATACCTATATATCTAAAATTATTAATGTTTATAACTAATTCATTTTCTGTAAAAATTTCAGCATCATTTAAATTATTTATATATTTTTTGTTATTATTATCAATAATATGTTCATATGTATTATTATGTTGATTATCATTATCAGTATCATTATTACTATATTGATTATCACTATGTTCATTATTATTTTGTTTTTTATGATTTATTTTTTCTACAATAATTTTTTTATTTTTTTTTTCATTTTCTATTTGTTCTAAATAATTAATTAATAAATTATTTTCATTATCTTTTAATTTTATTTGTATTTCTTTTAATTCATCTTCTGAAAATAAAATTTTACTATTTATATTTTTTGATTGAGATTTTTCAATTAAGAATTCATTAAATAATAAAATTAATAATTGTTTATATTTTTTAAATTCTTCTTGTTGACTATAATAGCATAATTTAATTATAATTGTATTATTCCATTTATTAAAAGGTGTGTTCAGCAATTCTTTTATTTTAGATTTTAAATAAATTTTTTGAAGATTCATATTATTATTAAATATATTTAATTTAATAAATATATATAATTTAATAAATTGCTTAAATTAATAAATTGCTTAAATTAATAAATTGCTTAAATTAATAAATTGCTTAAATTAATAAATT
>JGI10211J14876_10000646_pt1 | contig 15036 bp, 20 predicted proteins | sample Etolagsediment_FD_14876 | JGI IMG/M metagenome (IMG submission 14876)
ATGAAAAATACTAATGTTTTATTGATGTTTGTTATTTTAGCAATAATATTTGCTGCTTTATGGGTTGGAACATCTAGTCAATCTACTAGTTCTGATGATTCAGGCAGCTATTATAGTCCACCTGCTAGTCAAGTTTATGTAAATGAAAGTAGTGGAGGAGGTGGAGCATATCCTATACCTATACCTATACCAATTCCTCAGCCTCAACCTCAGCCTCAACCTCAGCCTCAACCTCATCAACATAATTTAGGACCAGGTGGTCAACAATGGCCTAACTTAGGACCAGGTGGTCAACACCAACCTATACATACTCATTTTATTCACAAATAATATAAATATAATATATAATTATGTTAGTATTATGTATTATATTATCTATTATTATTATAATTAATTTATATATATCAATAAGTAATAGAGAATATTATCAACAAGTTCCATTAAAACAATATCAAGAAGAAAAAGGTATAAATATATTTAGTGATAGTAACTCTCCACAAGACACTTATCAAAAATTTAATACATATTTAAGTCTATCTTTAGAAAATGTAAATAAAGCTCAAAGTATGTTAGGAATACATTAATAATAAATTTCAAATTAATGATAAAAATTGAAATTTATTTAAATATAATTTCTATTTATTAATACAAATGAGTGAAAACCATAATATTATATCTGTTTTTAAATCACGAAATAATATTTTAGACATATTACAAACTAGGGGTTATAATATTGATAGTTATACTGGATTTAGTGTAAATGAAATTAGTTCGTTAGTATCTAATAATTTATTAGATATGTTAGTAACTAATGATACTACTAATAAAAAAATATATATTAAATATTTTAATTTAGATAAATCTATTAGACCAAATAATGTTCATGAAATAGTTGATTCACTTTTTAATATTGAGCAAGTATTATCTACTGAAGATGAATTAATTATTATTATTAAAGATGAACCTAATGAAACATTACAAAAATTGCAAACATCTATTTATACACACGATAATATATTTGTTAATCTAATTAATATTGATAGACTTAAATTTAATATATTAAATCATAATTTAGTACCTAAACATAGAGTATTAACTAGCGAAGAAAAAGAGTTAGTTAAAAAACAATATAATATTGAAAATGATAGCGAATTTCCTACAATATCTAGGTTTGATCCTGTTTCTCAAGTATTAGGTATTAGACCAAAAGAGTTATTTGAAATCGAACGCGCTAGTAAAACTGCAATTAAAACAAAATTTTACAGAATTTGTTCTACTTAAATATATAATAATGTCTTTTAATGAACCGTCTAAGTATTCTGACTCTTTTAGTCAATTATATTTAATGTTTGACACTGCAATTACAAAATTACCAAATAATTTTATAAAACATAAGCTTGGTCAAAGTAATAATTATACAAATACTGTAAATAATATTAATAATATTAGAGCAGATATTTTTACTGAACAACAAGAATTATTTAGTAGTAGTGAATCTATAAAACGAGAGATTGAAAAATATAATTTTCTTATTAAAACTGTTGAAAAAGAGAACACACAATTAACAAATACTTTAAAACAGTTTAAAAATACTGGTTTGGCTGCCGAAGGTGAACTTAAGATGCAAGAGACTATATATCGGGAATTAATAACACGTAATATAATATTATTAATAATTATTCTAAAAGTTATATCAGGACAAATTATCAAATTAGTAAAAAAAATTTAATTAAATAAAATTAATATTTCTATCACTTTAGGATGGATATTTCCAAACATTTTCTATAACTATTGTATAGAAGATGTCTTGTATAAATGAAAAATCTAATGTTACAGAACAAGCTAATTTATGGAATCACAAAAAACAAAAAATGATTAAAGCCGAATCTAGTAAAAATGCCGGACTACAACAAAATAATGGTCTTTGGGCGTCCGAAGGTTTTGTCGGAGGTGTTTCACAAGTTCCTATTGATAGAGCTTTAGAAGGAAGAAGTGACATTCCATTTCCATCTCCACCAACAGAAATTAAAATAGATGTACCTTCTTCTCTTAAACAAAATACTAATGTAGCAAAACTTGAACAACAATTCAATAGATTATTGGCGCAATACACAACACAGTATCAATTAATGGCGAAAGAATTAATGTCTAATAATAATTTATCTGTATTGCAGAAATATGCTAACCATAATGTTAAATACAATAATAATTACTATCATGTTAATGAATTTGGGTTTGCCCAAGGATATGATAATGATGCATGGGCAAATCGGTCTGTATCATGTTCCCAGGATCCTATTGAAATAACTAGTGATGAATTTAGCAAATTATTAGGAGGACCTAATATGGGAAAAGGCCAAGCTTGTAATGTTGCTGGCTTTAATGTTGAAAATGCTGAAAATGGAGAAGCATCATGGGTTGATATTAAAGGTGTTAGACATGTATATCCTAAAGATGTATGGGATAAGCGAAATCCATCTTGTACAATGACACCTAGAGCATTAGATGCAACTGAGTATAATGCTATAGTAAAAGGTAATGAGATGACAGAATCTTCTTTTTGTGAAAGATTAAATGTTGATCCTAAAATACTTCAAAATTTAGCAAATTTAAATAGACAATTATTAAATTTAGGAACACAATTATTAGAAGAAACCCATAAATTAAGTTCTAAGGATGCTACTGTAAATACAGGCATTAAAACATTACAACAAACTATTAATAGTAAACTTAAACAACTACAACATGTTGACCAAAGCTTTAATAGTAGTATTAAGTTAGGTAATGCAGGAAGTGGTGTTATGATTGGTGGTGATGCTCTTAATCGTTCAATTGAAGCTAGTACACGTGATAGTGAATTAATTTTACGAATGAATTATTTAAAATATATTGGTGGGCTACTTTTAGTCATATTTTTAGTAATATTTGTATTTGCTAGTTTTTCATCTGATAGACAAAGTGTAGTATCAGTAATTATACTATTTCTAGTAGTAGTAGCAGTCTTATATAATTTCTGGAATTATATTTATCTTAAATTTTTTTAGACTTAATAAAATAAATCTACAGGTATAATATATATGAGTTCCAGTGATTATAATAATCTTCTTGGTAAAATTCAGAATTTACAAAGTGTACAAAAAAGATTACATGCTGAGTTAAATAGTTTACCACCTAATAGTAATTTTGAAAGACAACAATTATTAATAACACAGATTGATAATATTAATTCACAAAAAATTGCACTGTTTAAGAATCTCTATTCATTAAATCATGTTCTTCAAGATGAATATAATGCTTCTGCATCTGATTTACAAGCTAGAACTGAAATGTTGCAAATGGTTGATGAACAGCTTAAAGCTACTCAACAAAGATTACGAGAACAAAGAAATCAAAATATTAATAATCTTAGAATGACACAAATAAATAATTATTATAGTGGATATTATGCTATATATTTAAAAGTATTTAGATATATTATCTATACTAGTGTTTTTATAGTTATTATTGTATTTTTAAGACAAAGATATATTCTTAGTGCTGGCGCAACAAATGGTTTAGCATTTATAATTATTGCTATTGGTGGATTTTTTATATTTTCTACACTATTTGATCTAAGTAATAGAAATAATATGGTTATTTCTGAATATGATTTCCCTGCTGAACCTGATACTAAGCCAGAACATGCAAATGGAGATAGTGATAGTGGAATGGGTGTATCTGGTGCTTGGGTTAATGATTTAAATAGATGGAAAAAAGATATGCAACTTTTAGCCGAAGGAGAATGTTTAGGACCAGCTTGTTGTGTTGGCGATGGTCTTACATTTGATAAAAAGAAAATGATATGTAAATTAGATCCTGGTAAAGCGACTAAAAAAGAAGGCTTTACTAGTGGTGCAAATCTTTCACCGGCAAATATAGATGATGCTAATGTAGCATTAATTACTCCAAGTAATAATAATTATTATACTAATAATTAAGATGTTATAATATTATATAATATGCATATTATATAATATGACTGAATTTACAACATCACAAACTGCTCAGCAACTTGCACTAAATAATGAATTATTTGTTAAACAATTAGATGCTGCCTTAATGAATGCACATTTACCACCTAATACATTGAGAGAAATGATACTTGAGGTTAATAAGTCTCTAGAATGTGATCAAGCCTGTCAAGAACAGAGACGTATTGATAAATTAAAAACAGATTGGACAAATGCTAAAAATGTTGCAATTAAAAGTGAACAAAATCGTGAACAAGCTCGAGCTAAATATTTTCACGCAACTAAAGGTGTAGATTATTATGAAGAAAATATTCTTACACCTGAGTTTCAAAAAGAAATTAATAAACAAGTTAATAATTATAAACAAGAATTAGCTAAATTAAAAGTAACCAATTCTGCAACTCTTGATGCATATAGTGCCTCATATATTGCTTTAAAAAGAATAAAAGAATTATATAAAATTACTTTAAAAGAAAATAAAGATTTAAAACAACAACTTGATAATAAAAAAAAATTTGTAAATACTGGAGAGAGAAGGGTTTGGTATGAGTTTCAATCAATTGATCGTCAAGAATTTTATAGTAAGATTCTTACTATTGTATATTATGTTTTTGTAAGTATATTTGCTATTACACAACTTTTATATAAAAATGCTTTAAAAAGTTTAGGTTTTTGGGCTAAATTAGTTGGACTAATTATTTTACCCTATTTTATATTATATGGTGTTAAACTAATTTACAAATTACTTTTTTATTTAAAAATGGTTTCATAATTAAGGGGAAAATCTCTTAAATCTAAGTCATGTCTAGTCCTGCATGCATAAGCACACTTTTAAATAATAAAAAAATATATTTTTTATTATTTATTTTAAGGGGTTTCCCTTGATTAATCTTCATCACTTTCATCCTCATCATAATTAATTGCTACATTTGCCCAACCTGCTTTATATTTACCATATTTTTTATCCATATGGTCATATAATTCTCTAGCTTTTGGAACGCCTTTACCATAATTTATAGTATACCATTGTCTAAATTCTTCTACTAATTCTGTTTTCTTAATTCCCTTACAACCAGGTACTTTTTTGATTTTGTCTTTACAAAATTCTGCTAGATAATCTTGGCCTTCGCGATATTGTTCGCTACTAGCTAATACTAAATCGCAATCAGTTACTGAACCCATTTTTTCAAATGTAATATTTACCAACATACTTGCTAGAACTGGTGCCCAAGTATTAAATTTTTCATCAATATGTTTATCCATTTCATACTGATAAGGATAGTCTTCTTTTGGAAATTTTAGTTCATCACCATATGGATTTTCTAAAAATTTTGACATAAAATCACATACTCTAATGCGTCGCCAAGTACCATCATCATTACTCTTTATATCTAATAGCGTATTTGTACAAACAACTAATTTAAATTGAGGAATAAATGTTACTGATTCTTTAAATAGTGCACGGCCTTGGATTGGATCTCCACCTGTAATTTCCTTCATAATACCTTCATTAATTTTCTCTCCTTTACTAGGTTCTTGCATCACTGCATATCTTACCCCCATTAATTGAACTATTTCAGATGAAGTGCTACCAATCTGATTGCGTTTTTGTGTTAGTAAAGTAATTGGAACTGTAGCTTTATAATCTCCTAATGTTTTACTCATTAAGTCTACTAATTTTGATTTTCCATTTCTACCAGAACCAGTATACATATTAAATGTTTGATTATCATTATTACCAATTAGAGTACTTGCTAGATGTTGCCACATATATTTTTTTAAACTTTCATCTGGAAATAGTTGATCTATAAATGTATTTATATTATTTTCTGTTTCACTACCTTTAATCTCTTTATATGGAATAAAATCTATATTTGTACACTTTGAAATATAATCATCTGGTTGACCATTCCGCCAGGTTTTTTCTTTAAAATCTACTACATAATTATTAAAACATAATAGATATGGGTTTTGATCTAATTTATTCACAAAATCTCTATCATAAAATAACTCTTTTGCTTCACGCATTATATTATTTTTCCAAGTTGTTTTTTTAAGAAATATACAAAGGTCTGCTAATTTATTTGATCTCTTACGTAATACTTCATAATTATCTTCTGTTTGATCCATTTTTTGTAATTGTTCCATTGAATCTTGAGTCTTTTTCATATAAATATCATACATACATTTTGAGATTGCTAATCTGAGTGAATTACCTGAATCAATTTCATACCATCTATTTCCGTGATATTCATACCAAACACTTTTTTGAATACTTACACATACAAATTCATCTTTTCGCATTTGATATAATACTTGAGCAAAATCAAATTCTGTTGCATTTTGAATTGTTAGATCTATATAATGACTTACTGTTTCTTCTCTCACCTTTTTATATTGAATATTATTATCATTTTTTGCCCAATACATAATAGATCTAGCTGTTAGTCCATCTGGATTATCATAATCAAATTTATTCCACATATCAACTAATTTTGCAATATCATTAAAATGGAATTCTTTTGATTGACTTGAAAATTTTAACCAACAAGGTAATAACTTTGTACTTGTATTTTTTAAAGCCCAACCTACTCTAATCCATCTATCATATGATCCTGGGCCCCAATATTTTTCTGGAAGAATCATAACAAATTGATAGGTTTCTTTTAATTCGTAATCATTAGGTCTCTCTTCGATTTTTTCTAACATTTCATTTACTAAATTATCTAATTTTTGAGTATTTGTTATATCATTTAAATCAATGCCTTTTGATTGTTTGATAGTAATTTTACTAGACATTCGCCGTTGCTTCTTATTAATATTTAATTTATATTCTTCAATTTTATCTTTTATTTTATCTTGAAAATCTACTTCTGGATGTTTTGTATATCGTACTGATAATTTTGGTAAATATTTTTTTGTATTAAATTTTTCTATATCATTTATTTGCCATATCCACTTTCTATCCTCACTACTCCATTCTAATTCATAATGATATTTAACAAAATATGCTTTATGATCAGGTTTTTTTGACCCATATAATTGCCAAGGTACATGAGCCCGTGTTACTGCTTCATCGATTAAATCTTCTTCTGAATTAGTTAGTGGTAAGTGTTGCCAGAGATTTTTTATCTCTTTTATTACTTCTTCTCGGATTAAAATATGGCCTGCTCTATGCATTGATATACCAAATAAAATATGTATACCATCTTTTGTTTTATCTTTTAATCTATTTACTTCTTGTTTTTCCATTACAAAAACTTCGATTTTATGTTTATTATTAATAACACAAATATTACTAATTGTAGTAGCATACAGATGTACTAAGTCTCTGATATCATCTTCGTCATGTTGACGTTCTGCAACACTTGGGTCATATCTCATATCTATATCTATAGCTAATGGAGCTTTTTCTATTAATTGTTTTTCAGTTAAGTGCTCGTTATTACCATCTATAAAAACATGTTTATAATAATTTTTTAAAAATTCATCTTGATTTTTTATTGAATATGTTCCACCACTAATTTTAAATTTTTGATTAGGCATTCGGGTATGCGTATATTCATCACCTTTTTCACACATATTTCGTTTTAAATATTCATCAAATAACATTGGAACATTAGACATATTAACTGTAATAATATTCTACAATATTTTTATGTCAATTTTTTTGTTTTAATTTAAAAATATATTATTATTGTAACATATATGTCTTACCATACTATTAGTAATGAAACTAAAATTCGTTTAATAAAAGATATTAAACAAGTTATTAAAGGAGATATTTCTAAAGATGGTATTTACTATATTCATGATGAAACTGACATATTAACTGGTTATGCATTAATTATTGGTCCACCTGATACTCCTTATGAATATGGTAATTTTTTATTTAAATTTAAATTTCCTACTGATTATCCATATTCTCCCCCTCATGTATCATATTTAACAAATGATGGTAAAACTCGTTTTCATCCAAATCTATATAAAAATGAAAAAGTATGTTTATCAGTACTTAATACGTGGAGAGGAGAAAGCTGGACTAGTTGTTTAAATATTAAAAGTATATTATTAATTTTACAGAGTATATTAGATAATAAACCGTTATGTCATGAACCAGGCATTACTGAAAAACATCTTGATTTACAAAAATATAATGATATAATTAAATATAGAACAGTTGAGGTTGCTATTGCTAGAACTCTTAACAAAGATATATATCCTGAAATAACTGAAATGTTTTGGCACGAAATATGTGAAAATTTTATTAATAATTATGAAAAAATTATTAGAAGTTTACCAACTGATTATCCAAATGAATTACATACGACTGTTTATAGTATGTCAGCTAAATTAAATTATAGTATCAAAAAAGAGTCTCTAAAAAAAATTTTTAAAAAATATAAAAAATAATTTATATAATCTATTTAAACTTTAATTTATTAAATATATTATGATTAATAATAGTGTTAATGGACTTATTGAATCATTTAAAATGATGTATTTTATGAATATTAAAGATATGTCTATATTTCAAAATATATTAAGTATAATTATTATAACTGTATTTTCAGTAGTTATATATAATGAAAATTTAAATGATAATGTTGATAAATATGTTCAAAAAGTTATAGAATATTTTACAAATAAGAAATGTAAAACTATTATTTTAGAAGGTAAATCATCTTTTTGTGTAACAAATTATTCATCTAAAACAGATAATATATTTAGTGATAGATTTCAGGCATTTTGGGATTATATATCAAAAAATAATTTTGATAATAATTCTATTAATACTATTAAAGAATATCCTGAAAGTCATTGGTCTGATGGTGACTATATAAATGAAAAACGTGATAATGATGAATGTTTAGAAATAATGAAATCAAAAAATCAATTTATTGTAAATCAAACTACTCCGTTTCTAGTACAACCTAATATATATTGTAAGGTATCTACTAGTAAAAGTAATAATGATGATAAAACAAAAGTAGAAGTTGAAAATATTAAGATTGAAATTTATTCATATTATTATTCGCACGATTATTTGACTAATTTTTTAGATAATATTAATATAGAATATAAAAAAAGTATTAATAAAGCTAGAAATAATAAAAAATTTATATATACATTAACTGGTAATAAATCATCTGGAGATAATGAATATAATAGACATAGTAATAGAAATATTACTAGTATTTGGAATGAATGTGAATTTAAAAGTTCACGAACATTTAATAATTTATTTTTTGAAAATAAAGAGTTATTATTAAATAAATTAGATTTTTTTATAAATAATAAAGATTGGTATGATTATGAAGGTCATCCGTGGACTTTTGGTATTGGATTACATGGGCCTCCTGGTACTGGTAAAACTAGTATAATAAAATCTATTGCAAACAAACTTAATCGGCATATAATTGTAATTCCATTAAGTAAAATTAAAACACAATCTCAATTTAATGAATATTTTTTTGAAGAATATTATTCAAATAAAAACTATAAAACGATAGATTTTTCTCAAAAAATTATAGTTTTTGAAGATATTGATTGTATGAGTGAAATTGTTAAAAAACGTAAAATTGTTTCAGATAATGAAAGTGATGATGGTAATGCTGATAATTTAAAAGAGATTAAAGATAATGATATAGACAAAAAATTAAATATACAAAATAAATTACTTAATAAAATAGCAAAAAAAGTAGATGATGAACATAATGATGCGGCATTTTTTAATGTAGTAAAAGATAATAGTGATGATATTACATTATCATATATTTTAAATATAATTGATGGTATTAGAGAGACCCCAGGTAGAATTATGATAATAACAAGTAATAATTATGACAGTTTAGATCCAGCATTAGTTCGTCCTGGAAGAATTGATTTAACTCTAGAAATGAGAAATACAACTATAGATATTATTAGAGAAATGTATTCGCATTATTATAAAGATATATTACCAGAAAATATTATTGCTTGTTTAAAAGATTATGTTTTATCGCCTGCAAAAATTGTTAATTTAAGATTACAAAATAGTGAAAAAGAGGATTTTATTAAAGCATTAATTAATGAATTTAAAAATAATTAAATGCAAAATTGATATTTAAAAATATTAAATTATTATATATCAATATGAAATTTTGCAAAGAGTGTGATAATATGTTATATATACGTTTATTAAAAGAAGATTCTAATAAATTAATATATTACTGTAGAAATTGTGGTAATTCTTATGATGAAATTAATGAAAATAATGTTTGTGTTTTAAATACTGATATTGCTAGTAAAGAAAAAGCATATTTACAAGATATTAATGAATATACTAAATTAGATCCTACATTGCCTAGGACATTAAATATTAAGTGTCCTAATCAATCTTGTCCTAGTAATGAAAAATCTGATTTAGGTGAACAATCTAAAAATGAAGTTATTTATCTTCGTTATGACGATGTAAATCTTAATTATGTATATATTTGTACTCAATGTGATACTGTTTGGAAAACAAATGAGCAATAAATTATTTAGATATATAATATATATCTATTAGAATAACTAATAATATTAAAGGCCATTTGTATAATGTGCCTGATATTTTTAAAATTTTATTAAATATTACATTTTGTATATCAACAAATGGACTTTTTTCGTCTATACCACAAATCTTATTATATTTAATTTGAGCAATGCATCTTCCTTTAAATGCTAGCCATCCTCCAAGAGTTGCTAATAGTATAAATAAGTGAATTTTGTGATATCCAAATAGTAAACTTCCTAATATTAGATATGTAGAAAATGCTATATGTGATACTCCAAACAGAGATGTATATATAGTAGGATTTTTACAAACAGGTTCAATATTTTGCTCAATTATACTAGATAATAATACTAAATATGCAAAAAACCATAATTTCCACGATTGTTTTTTTATATTAAGTGAATATATAAGTAAACTAGTTAAAATAACTGAATTTATAATTAATGTATTTTTTAATATATTTTGCATTTAAATTATTATAATATAAAAAAATACTTAAAAACAATATAATTATTTATATTGACAGCGGGGTGGCGCAGCGGTTTAGCGTGTCGGGCTCATAACCCGAAGGTCGGAGGTTCGAATCCTCTCCCCGCTATTTATAATATTAATCTTATTATTGATTAGTAGTAAGATTAATATATTTACTGAACGATTTTACCTTCTATAACTTCAGTTGTAGGAACAACTGAATATCTTTTATCGCGTTTATTACAACACAATAGACTACTAAAACAACCTATAGTAAATATTATTAATAGATAATTAAAATTTATACTGTCTAAAATATTAGTATACATATTTTCAGTTAATACAACTATTCGATCATCTACACGATCATTATTTAATATAAATAAATCCATCGATTCCATTATATTAATTTCTAATATTTTTTTATATTATTATTTTATTAAATTGAAAATTATATTATTTATATATTTTATTTATAAAATGACTGGGTTTCTTAGTACTCTAGAATTTTTACAGAAAAACAAAATCTTTCTACACGCGAATGCTTTATGGAAATATAATAGTAAACTAGGTGTATCTAATATTATCTGGCCACAGGGTAATATTAAAAATCAGAGTTGGTATAATAATAAAAAAAATATGTTAATTAAAACTCATTATAATTATAGAACTCGAAATAAAAAGTAATCTACTTATTTAATATTGCATTTAAATATTTTTTAGTCTGTTCAACACTATCTACACGTCTTGAAACAATATATTCATTATTAAGTAATTTATAATCATTACCATCTTCCAAATATTTGTCACCAAAATAATATATAATTGAATAATTAGATATATTTAAATGTTGAATAATTTGTTCTTTATCATATTCTTTTGGATATATACCAATTCCAACACTGCCACCATATGTAACTGTTATATAATCTTTTATTCCTAATTCTTTTGCTTTTTCAATTAACATATTTAATAATTTCTCTCTATAACTATGAACTTTATCTAATTCTAAAAAATATTTTCTTTCATCTTGATTAGCTGACATACCAATAAGAGATATATATATAATGCCATTTCTTAAATCAATAAAATTTCCTGTAATAGTATAATCTACGTTTGAAATAAAATTCATTGCTAGTTTTACTAATTTATTTATATTATTATATTGGTGATGTTTTCGAATATTTTTACAATATATTTCTTTTAATTCTAAATTATTTAAATCAATATTTAAATTATAAACACAACCACATTCACTAAAATAATGTCTAAAAAAAACTTTATTATCTAATTGTTCAAGTATTTTTTCTAATTTACCACCACCAACTATACCTAATTCATAACCAGCATTATGCATTTGAATTAATAAATTTACCATGGGAAATTAATGTTCCATCTACATCAAAAAGTAATAATTTTTTTAACATAAGTTATAATTATAGTTATTAGTAACTTATTTTTAAATATTATAATAAATAAAATTATATTTTTTATTTATTATAATTTAATATCGACACCGACGAGATTCGAACTCGCGATCCCAGAGGGAAATGGATTAGCAGTCCATCGCCTTAACCACTCGGCCACGGTGTCATTATATGGAGATGCCGGGTTTCGATCCCGGTACCTCTCGCATGCAAAGCGAGCGATCTACCAATTGATCTACATCCCCCTATTGTGAACGACATCGACGAGATTCGAACTCGCGAGGGCTATGCCCAATGGATTTCAAGTCCATCCCCTTAACCACTCGGGCACGATGTCATTAATATTATATACATAGTGTTTATTTAAATACTTTTTATAATTTATTTATAATTAATGTAATACAAAATAAAAGTAAAAAGCAAATTTCTGATTTATAATATATTATATCACTATTTTGATATGACTCTAATATTGAACTTGCAAAATTTGGATTATATATTAATGCTATTATATGTGCCATTATTTTAGAATATTTTTTGGGATTTAATAAAGGAACTATTACACTCACTAATTCACTAGCTGCTACTGCTAATATAGGATTTTCTGGATACATAAGACTTGCTGCTAATGCACGATTTGTTCTAACTAAGGGTATTAAATACATATTTAATATCCTTAAACTTATAATTTTATATTTTATTATTATTTAATTTATTATAATCATAATAAATACCTAAACTTACTAAACCTATTATTATTACTTTATTTATTAAAGTCACTATATTAATTTTTTTTTGTTCAACTATTATTCCAATTATTAAACTTATATAAGAGATTATAAATAATATTTGAAAAATAACTATATATTCTTTATATACTAAATGAATTAAATGGGCTAATATTAGTAATATTGATCCTATTATAATTAATATATGTTTTGATTCATAACTTATAAATTTATCAAAATAATTTTTCATATATATATATTTAAATTATTTAAAAAATTGAATTATTTAAAGTCTATTCTTATTATAAGAATAGATGAGTGATATTGAAGATTATGAAAGTGAACTTGAAGGTCAAGATAGTGATAATGATTTAGATAAAGAAGAAAAAGAATCTAATACTTTAATTAAAAAACAACCACCACCTAAATTAAAATCTGAATTACCTAATTCAGATGATGATGATGACGAGGGCGACGATGATATAGAATCTGATGTTATTGACAGTGAAAATGATTTAGATGAAGAACCAGATGAATTGCAAGAAACATACGAACAGCCTAATATAGCTAATACTGATATTATTGGTACAAATACATTAAGTCCTATCAATTCTGATGTTGAAAGTGATGATGAAGAATACTTACAAAAATTTGATACATCTAATATATTTGATAATATTAATAAATATCACCCTGAATGCTTTACTGCAAATTCTGATGAAATTGAAGCTTTATCACAAGTAATTAGAGAAGGTAATGTAATTATTGATAATAATCATAAAACTAATCCTATTTTAACAAAATATGAAATGACTAAAATTTTAGGTCAACGAACTAAACAATTAAATTCTGGATGTAAACCATATATTGATGTTCCTAATAATATTATTGATTCATATTTAATCGCACAAATGGAATTAAAAGCAAAAAAAATTCCTGTTATTATTCGTAGACCAATTTCTAATCAAAAATCTGAGTATTGGAAATTAGAGGATTTAGAACAAATCTATTAAATTATATTAACTATCACTATCTTCATAAGTGAGGTTATTTAACTGATTTATAAAATTATTAAATTTTATAATAATTAATGATATTTCAGATACCATATTAGAATCATTACTATATGTTTTTTTTAAATTTTCCAATCCTTTTATAGCATTTTTTATTATAGGTATAATAGTATCATTATAATCATTTAAATTTCCTTTAACTAATAGTTCAATATATTTTTCTAAACGATTTGTAAAGTCTTTTAGATAATCTATTATATCATTTCTATTATATCCATTATAATATCTAGTTACTGATGAAATATAACTTGATTTATCTACTATTAATTTAATATTATTATTAATAGTAGTCAGTCCTAATTTATCATTTTCTTCTAATTGAGATAATATATTTAAATTTAAATAATAAAAATCATTTGTATCCATTTTATATTTATAAAATATAATAATTTTATATCTTTATTATATTATATGTCATATAATATAATATTAGAAAATGCATTGCAAAATATTTTAAGAACTAATTGTGGTAATAAAGATAGCATACAAAAAGACATAATAAATTATAGAAAAAGTACAGAATATCAAAATTTACAAATAATTCAAAAAGCATTTTTAATAGTAGAGTTAGATAAACTAAAAAAAGTTGACTTATCTTATCTATATAAACAATATGTAAAAGATCTGCCTCTTTATACTACTTTTAATATATTAATTAAAAATGATACTTAAAGAAAATTTTTTTTTTTTCTTGTTTTTAATTCTCTCTCAAAATTTTTAAAAAATCAATGTCCATTTTTAAAATTTCAAAATAAGAATTAAAAAAAAATTCAAAAAAAAAAAAAAAAA
>JGI10211J14876_10000647_pt1 | contig 15032 bp, 17 predicted proteins | sample Etolagsediment_FD_14876 | JGI IMG/M metagenome (IMG submission 14876)
TGATACTGGAGAACAGGTGATACATGGAAGAAAAATGATTTCTAAGGATTCTGGAGAACGATTTGTAAAACAGATTCACCAAACAGATGGATTAGACAGGAGGAAGGGACAACCTGACGATACTGGAGAACAACTGATACATGGAAGAAAAATGATTTTTAAGGTATCTGGAGAACTGATTCATAGAAAGAAAGAGACATTTAATGATTATGTAAACCAAGACGATATTGGAGAAATACATTTTCAAGGAATGTGTGGAATGGAAGTCCACAAGGAACGGGAATTGGTGGGAATAAGGGAATTAATTGTGTAAATTAATTCATCTCTGCTTTTAATCTCTGCTTTTTTTTAACTATCTCTGCTTAAAGTTATAAAATATTATTATATAATAATGGATTTTGTTATTTTTCCAAATACATTGTTTAAGGATATAGAAAATTTAAAAAATGCTAAAACAGTTTTTTTATTGGAACATCCAATATTTTTTGGTTACAGAGAGAGTAAGATGAATTTTAATAAAAAGAAGTTGATATTGCACAGAGCAAGTATGAAGTTTTACGAAGATTATTTAAAAAAGAATTTAGATGCAAAAATAATTTACCACGATTTTAAGTATTTGCAAAAAACAAACTTTTTTAAAACCCACAAAAATATAACCTATTACAAACCCATTGACCATCTTTTACAAAAAGAAATTTCCGACAATTGTACCGCTTTAGAACCATTAAATTTTTTAACAACTGATGAACAATTTGAGCAATATTATGCCACTGTAAAAAATCGTAAAAAACCTTTTTTCCAAACAGGCTTTTACAAATGGCAACGTGAAAGGCTAAACATTCTTATGAAAAATGGAAAACCCGTTGGCGGGCAATTAACATTTGATTCAGAAAATCGCAATCCATTGCCCAAAAATATTAAATTGCCAGAAGTACAATACCCCAAAAGTAATAAATATGTAAAAGAAGCAATATCATATGTTGAAAAAAATTTTAAAAACAATTGCGGAGAATCCGATGGTTTTTGGTGTCCAATTACATTTGATGAAGCAGAAATTTTTTTGGACAACTTTTTAAAAGAGCGTTTCCATGATTTTGGAACATATCAAGATGCAATAACAGAGAGACCCTATCCATTTTTATTCCACAGTGGTATAAGTAGCAGCATTAATATTGGAATAATTACACCAGACATTGTTATAGAAAAAAGCATAAAATACGGCGAAAAACACAAAATTGGCATGAACAATATAGAAGGATTTGTAAGACAAATTTTAGGTTGGCGGGAATTTAGCCGTTTTACATATAAATATATTTACAAAGAAATGACAACAACTAATTATTTTAATTCCACCAATAAAATGGGTAAATCCTTTTACAATGGGTCAACAGGTATGTTGCCTTTAGATGTAACAATAAATAAAGCTTTTAAAAATGGATATTTACACCATATAGAACGTCTAATGATAATGGGCTGTTTAACAATGATGATGCAATTAAAGCCACATGATGTTTACAGATGGTTTATGGAGTTTGCAGTGGACAGCTATGATTGGGTTATGATAAACAATGTTTATAGTATGGCATTGTACAGTGATGGAGGATTAACAACGAGTAAAGCTTATGCAGCGAGCTCTAATTATGAGATGATAAGGAGGAGTGATTATCCAAGGGGTGATTGGCAGAGTATATGGGATGCATTGTATTGGAATTTTATTGGAAGTAATTTAGAGAAGATGAGGACAATGGGTAGATTTGGACCAATTCAGGCGAAAAATTGGGAAAATAAGACAAAAGAAGCAAAAGAAAATTACAGGAGAATTGCCAGCAATTTTATAAAAAAAAATATAAAATAAAGTATGGAAAATGAGGAACAATTGTTGAATATTGTAAATAAAGTCCAGAATAATGTAAATAATCAGTTGCAAAATACGCAATCTAATACAATGGATTTGGTGGGAATTGGAGTATTGGTAGCAATGGCATTGAAAACATTTGGTTTAATACCAATAATAGTGAAGGTTGCAAAAAATAAGTCAGCAGAGGATATATCAATTGCAACGCCAATAATGTATTTAATTGCTTTTTCCATTTTGGCAACAATTAGTTTTTTAAAAGGGTTTTATTTACCATTGTTTTTATTTTTGGGGGGAATTGCTGTAGCAGTCATCCTACTTGTTCAAAAAATTAATTATGAAAGTTCAAAGCAATCCGATTTAGACAAGATTGCTCAAGAAATAGACAATGACCCAACATCTTTTAAATTTCCCAATCCATATATTGGTGAATAATTCAAGTTGATTTAAATCCAAATCCCATTTTTTTAACAGTTTTAACTGGTTTCTTTTTCTCAAAATCCTTTTCTATAGTTGGGGATTGTTTTGGTTTACTTTTATTGGAAAAACCAAAAGAAGACAACTTTTTAACAATCACTTCTTCACCATTTGCATTAGTCAATCCATCATAACAAGACAATTTTTTGCTCTTTGTTTTCTTATCTGGTATAAGAGATTCAAAACCATTTTCTTTGTAAAACTGCCACATATCGTAAAACTTCTTTAGTTTCTCACGAGTTTCTGCAAACCATTCTCTATCACGAAAAACGGGGTTTACTTGATAAAGAACAATCTTCCAATAACTTGCTCCTTGATAATCCCATTTTTCTTTTTTGTATTTGTTGATATGAGAAACAATCCAGTTGTTCAATTGGTCGCCATTTGCAAAGAATTCACTGTAAAAATATTGAGTGTTTCCTTCATTGTCTTTAAATGTTAAAACAACACCAGATTCTTGTTTTTCGCTTTTGGTGCACATGTTTTCTAAATCCAAATCATTTTCATAATCTTCTTGTGAATCATATTCTTCCAGTTTACATTCCAAAAAATCGCAGTGTTCTAAGTTGCACACTTCCAGTTGACCCTGCATTTGTGACCAATAATAATCTGTTGGGATTGGTCCAATTTTCCTTCTTGGTGGACATTTAATCTCCAGCATAACCCCATCCTCTGCAATACCATCAGGACTTGCACCCAAAAAGAAGTTTTCCTCTGCTGGATGACGCAAGCAACCAAATTCTATGATTGTTTTTCCCTGTCTTTTTTCATAAACTGATGTTGCAACTGGTTCATATTTAGTCCCCCAAATAGTGAATTCATTGCCAGTAAATTGTGAAGGTTCATATCCTAATTTCTGGAGGAGCAATTCGTTCACGCTACCAACCATACCTAATGCATTACCCCAACTACTTGCTGTTATCATATTTTCCCTAAATTTGTACCATTCTGGTGTACGTTGAGCGGGTAATGATGCGTTTATATCCAGCAATGTTTGGAATTGCTGAGCAATATCTTCAGGTTGTTGAGTAATCCTGCGCAATGAACGAATAACTTTCCATATTTGTTGTTGCAATTTATCATCCAAAACTTCACCGAATTGGTTGACAATGTCTGCTTCAACTTTTTGGTAATATGGTGTTAGGGTAATATCGGATAATTCGGGTGTCCACTCTTTAAGAAGGTAATTTTTAGATTCATCATCTAAAGTGTTAAGGTTGTTAAAAATAATCTTGTCGTAGTAAAACTGTAAAAGTCCCATTTTAATCTATTAGTAAATTAATTTTAAATAAATCAATTTTTAAAATGTTTACAGAAAGATAATGGACATATTGTCTTTTTCCAGTAAAAAGATAAAAATGTTTGTTGAACTAAACAAAAATGAATTGTACAACCATATAAGCCAAAAGCAAAATTATAAATGTTTAGAGAATAAGGAAATAGAAATATTTGTTGATATTTTGTCCAATTGGTTGATAAATTTGGTAAAATTTAATAAAAAATATAAGGGTTATCGCTTTGAATTGTTGGAGATAATCGGAAAAATTGAAAATTTAAAAATATGTTAATATTATAAAAAAATGGTTCATATTGTGATTGACGCAAATATAGGTGCAGGTAAAACAACACTAATCAACAAACTAAAGCAGACACTAAACAATGTACAATTTTGGGATGAACCAGTAGATAATTGGCTAAAAGAAGGGTGGTTGGAAAAATATTATTCCAATAAGAAGCGATATGCAGCATCTTTCCAAACACGTGTTTTATTATCACATTTGGAATTAAAGAAGCAGATAGATGATAATACGATAAATATATGTGAAAGATGTGCTTATACAACAGTATATATTTTTTCGCAAATGTTAGTAGATGATGGAACAATGGACACAATAGAAATGGATTTACATGAGAAAATGCTGGAAATCCAGAACTATAAGAAACCGGATTTATTGATTTATTTAAAAACAGATGCAAAAACTGCATACAACAGGTTATGTAAAAGGAATCGTGATGGAGAATCATCTGTTCCACTGGAATATTTGGAGCAATTGGAGCATATGTATGAAGAGAATGTGCATAAATTGGCGACAACAGTGATAGAGATAGATGGGGAAAAGTTGGTGGAAGATGTATTGAAAGATTGTTTAGAAATATTTGGCAGAAAGGAATTTAAAAATATCTGTATATAATTTTTTATAAAAATGTTTTGTAAAAAAGGAGTGGAAGAGGAGAATTTCTCTTACAGTTTCTTCACTAATCCGGAGATAATATTGGGAACAACTAATTTAACCGAGCAGCAGAAGATTTTGTATCGTCGGCGTTTTATGAAAAAAGTGTATATGTTACGTCGGTATAAGCATGTTTATGCTGTTTTATTTTACATCCATAAATTTTTATCAACAACATTAGGAGTTGCCATTCCCGCATTGTTGTCCATACAATACTATGTGGATTCTGGTAATAATTTAAACAATCCGATTTATTGGAGCGCTTGGGCATTGTCACTGTTTGGTGGTTTTGTGAGTGGATATAGTAATATATTTAAGGTTGATGAGCGTTTTTTCTTGTTGCGTGCAATTTATCAGAAATTGAAGTATGAAGGATGGAGTTTTATATTGTTGTGTAAAAAGTATGATGTAAATGATGATTTTGGACATAAAATGTTACATGACCAATTATTTACAATGTTTATGGAATCCATTGAGCAGATTATAGATGATTATAAGAAAAATGACATGGAAACAATAATGGATAACAATAAATCAAACGAAAATGAAATTGTAGAAATGCAACAACGAGCAAGAATCGCCAGTTCACCTGAACAACTATCCACACCAGTTGCTACTTCATATCCTCCATCTTTCCAAGCAATGAATACAGTTGGCGCAGATTCTGAACCAATAAATACTTCAGCCGGTATACAACCGATGAATTTGCCCACTCCAACAAGAGAATTGGTGGAGAGATACAATAATATAATACAAACACGTGTTTAAGCACCCATATATTGAAGAGCAGGTATAATACGTGTGTTGTCGAACATCCATCTGTATTGTGTAATATTGCGTGGATATTGGAACATAGATGGGTCTAAACTTGCAGTTAAAGGTTGTTGTACTAAAGATGTTCTTATTCCGGGGCATTTACGTGTTGGGTCAACTTTTGGACGAATACCATTACTATCCCAAATAAATGGAACAGGTGTACAAGGCCATGCTTTAATATCTTTAGGTTGTGTATCTAAAGTAGGCCATTGATTTGTTACACGATTAGGTTCTTGGTATGGGTCATTTCCGCCTGTCCATTTAGAATGTTCTAATTTAATATCATAAAGTCCTTTAAGTTGGGGGCCTTTAAAGTTTTCAAATGCATTTACAGTTAGATTGGAGTTTACAATTTCAATCCAATTAATCCATATTTTTTCAAATGGGCATGGGGTTGGATAATTTATCCCCTTAAAATTCAATATACTTTTTTCTGTTACAATCACTTCAGTTGGTAAAGGTATTAACTGATTATTTGCTGGATAACCAATGTAATATCTGGGGAAATCTGGCGTAGTTTCTGCAGCACATGTTTTTAATTTTTTATCAGCAATATGTCTACAATTGTATTTACCAATTCCCGCATTTTTGGGTAATTCTGCAATTTCCATCAATAATCTAACTTCAGTCCAACCCACTCTATCGTATAAAAATAGGTCAATCTGGTTGATTTTTAATGGACCATTGTTTTCTTGATACACCCTCCATGATTCATAACCAACTAACCAAAAATCAGTCATTGGAGCAATTTGCTTGATACGTTCAAGCATTGGTTGTACAAGAAGATTTAATTTATCTTTTGCAGCATCATCAATTGTGTTTTTGGGGTAATTTTTTACTAATGTTTTGGAATATTGCTTCTTCTGATAGGATAATGCTTGGAACAACTGCACTAAAAAGGCATAATACAACTGGGTGTAATTAAAATTATTTTTAGGGTTAAATGCTAAAGGTTCACCAGAAGGGTCTGTACTGATTTCTGTTAAATTGGTATTATATTTTGTATAATTGGGTGGAATATGACTGGGTGGTTTGTAAGATTCTTTTATTTTTTGTTTATTTTTTACAGCAACTATTATGATAACAATAATTAATGCAATACTTAAAATGGCAATAGTATACATTAAATTATAAATAGAAAAAAATTTATTCTGTATCCCAATAAAAACAAGAAGGATTAATAACTAAATGGTTTATTTCCATCACCTTTTGAGATTGCTTATGCCAAACAATATCCAATTGTTCAACTTTTGCTATAACATCTATATACATAACTTTCCATGTCTCTTCTTCCATCTGCATTTTAAACTTCTCCAAAAATTGCTTGATTTTTTCCTCCTTTTCGCCAAGTTCCAACTGATTCCATCTTTTAAATGTATCTTCTGTGTTGGCTTCATCATTTTGTTTTAATTTTTGCCACAAAAAATCCATACTATAATATCCAGAAGTTTGTGTCTGTAAATTGGGCAATTTTTCCCCAGGTTGTCCACCTTTCTTCTTCATTTTTTGATATTGAAGCTTCATCATTCTGGACTCTAAAATATTAACTTGCATATGTTTCTTTGATGGGGCATCCTTTTTTTCTTCTTTAACATCTTCCACAAAATCAGAATGCAAAAATTCATTAATTCTTAAAAAATGTCCTCTTAATTGGTGAAATACATTTGATTCATCCGCCAAATACTTTGTACTCATCATCTATTTATTGTTGGGTTATCTTTAAATTGTAAAAAATCATTTTTTATTGGAGAGAGAAAAAGTGAAAAATATATTGTTAAACATTGCTAAATAAAATGGTTATTTGTAATTATATAAGTAAGCAGGGAAATCATTGCAAACACATTGCAATAAATGGATATGTTAACTGCCATTTGAAAAGTCATTGGGAAAAAGGTTTTGAATCAATGGCATCTAAAAAGAACGTTGATTTTGCCAAAGAAAGAACATTGGTTAACACTGACAATATTGAGGAGGTGGAAGCAGATGGAGCCTGTTTATTTCGTAGTTTAAGCCGTGGATTGTTTTATGCATGTGGGCGTGATTTGGAGAGATTGCATAAAATGTTTGAATCAACAGGGTATATGCCCGATAGGTTTTTAGCAGATTATATGGACATAGCGGAATGTTTTATGTCAGATGATTATGTATTGGATACAGATATGGAGGAGCAGATATCAAGAGGATTACAGAAAGTGATTTTACAATTTATTAAGGATAATGCTTTATTGAATGTTGGAGATTCAATAACATTGGCGATGTTGATAGAGATGTGCCATGAGATGTCATTTGAAGAATATGTGAGCAATTATGAGAGATATGCGGGCGATGAGGATTTTATTTTGGGAGAGAATAAGGAGAAAATAGAATTGGAGGACAGATGGGGAGGTGCACCAGAGATAATTGTTTTTACAAGATTGTTTGAGATGAGTGTAGAAGTGTTTGTACCCCAAAAATTAGGTGTAAAATATCAACCTGTACCCATCTTAAAAATTTTAAGAAATACCAATATATTCCTTAAAAAAATAGATAAATATTCATCTTACCCAGAATGTATAAAACTTCTTCTGCGCAATCTAAAAAATGGTGCACATTATGACTACATTAAATAAATCCTCTGGGTATTCCTTGTGAAACTTCCCTACGACATGTTGGACATTTATTACTACAATTAGTTAACCAATTTATAATTCCTTGCTCCTTAAATGCATGTCTACATGGCAAAACAATTACTTGCGTATTATTTGTAAAATCCTCCAATGTAATTGTACATTGTGTACATTCTTCCAATATGTAATTGTTATTTTTTAAATCACCGTATGTACCACGGCGAAGATTGTTAATATCCGTTTGGCGACAAACTAAACGTTCTCCATCATTTGTTAAAACTTGTTCAAATAAACTATACAATGCATTGTTAGTATTGTTATTTGCTGGCATTGTGTAAAAAAAATCTGCATACATATTTCTATTATTCTGATTATTAGATGGAGAATTCTGTTGAATATTGTTCAAATTGTTCAATATATTAGTGCCTAAATTACGCATAATATTAGAAAAAGGATTGGCATTATTTTGCTGATTATTCTGCTGATTATTTCTTGATTGCTGAAATCTCCTTGTTTGTGGGTTGTAATCAAATTCCAATGTATTTGGGGTTGGTTGAGAATATGTAACATTAATAGTTGGACGATACATATAAGTTTGCGTATTTTGTTGTTGGAAATAATTGTTTAAATCTTCTCTGAATTTTTCTGTATATTGATTGTTCATATTAGAAATGGTTAAAACAGGGAATTCTGGTCCATATGTATCTAAAAATTGGCGTACAGAAGTATCTAATTCAACATCTTCATTGCTACAGAAATATACATTGGCGTCAACGAAATAAAAATAAATACCAGTAATTTCGTTTACAGAAAGGTCGTAAATATCAAGACATCTTTTAGCAACATCGGCGATTTTAAGGGAATGATTAATGGAGAAAATGCGCCTATTATTGTTAAAACAGATTTCTACATTTAACCGGTTCATAGTTAAAAATATTATTTTATCTTTAAATAAGTATATGAGACAAAATAAAACGGGTTTAGGAATATTTAAGATGCCAGATAAGATGGTGGTTATAGGTGATTTACATGCAGATTATGAGGCATTTATTTTTACATTACAGAAGGCAGGAATGGTTAATAAAAAATTGGATTGGACTGGCAGAAAAACATGGTTAGTAATAATGGGTGATTTAGTAGATGGTAAAACAAGAATTGGTAGCTGGAATAAAGATAGTGATATAAAAATTGTAGATTTAATAGAAAAACTAATGGTGACATCAGAGAAAAAAGGAGGGAAAGTGTTGGTATTATTGGGCAATCATGAGTTTATGAATATGAGGGGAAATTTTTCTTACAGTGGGGATGGTGGTATAAAAGAGATGGGTGGAGAAATGGGAAGATATAAATATTTTGACACTAAGTTCCGCCATTTTTCTAAAAAATGTTATTTAATATTAAAAATTGGTGATTGGATATTTTGTCATGCAGGTGTTCAACCAGAAATTGCTGTTCAATACAAGATACCAGCACTTAATAAATTATTATTAAAATATTTAAGTAAGAAGATGACACCAAAAGAAGAGGATAAATTTTATGATATAATAAGTGGTGAATATGGAATATTAACCAACAGAGAGTTTGGAAATGAAAGAGTAACGTGTAAGAGGTTAAACTTAACATTAAATACATATAATGCGAAAACGATGGTGGTTGGTCATACAGTGCAAACAATGATAAATGGGTTGTGTAAAAATAGGTTATGGAGAGTGGACGTTGGAATATCACGGGCATTTGGAGAAGATTATAAGAAACGAGTGGGATTTTTGTTAATATATGATTCTGGTAAAAAAATAAAAACATTTTAGTAAAATGATTTAAAAGGTTTACAATTTTTTATTTTATAAAATATGAGAGATAATTCTATTTCTTTTGCATGGACATATCCAAAAAATCGGGATGGTAACATTATCGCATATTGTTTTGCCTATGTTAGGAATAAGGGGACTAATGGTGTATTGTATGGAGGCGTTAGGTTTGAAGGTTTAGAGTGTGAATTGGGAAAGTATCGTTCACGTTTGAGGATGACAGCATTAAAGCGTTTAATTAAGAAACCGATTTATGGAGTATATGTAGCAAATGAAGAAGTTGTAGGAGATAGGAAGCATCGTTTTAATGGTTTTGAGAATGGTGATAAACAGAAGATTACATCATCAATGGCGAAGTTTTTTGTGAGTTGTGGGATGGATAAGTTTGCGAATGTGGGATTATGTTGTAAGAAGGGGGAGGCAGATTTTATGATGAAAGTGGATAATGGAGTGTGCAAGGAGGTTAAGAATGGCGGGAATGTGTTTGTTAGATATGGTTATATATGGGATGGTAAGGAGATGAAGAGGGTGATAGCACAGGGAACGTATGGATTTGGTAATGGGAATGAGCAGATAGTAGGATTATACAATAGTGCGAAATTTTATGGGAAGGAGAAAGAGCGGAGGTCATTATGTGATTTTGGTGAGATATCAGAGGAATTTTTGTTATCATTTGGAGTAGGTGAGAAGAAGATTAAGAAAGAGAATGGGATTAAGTTGGAAGATTATCATAGGAATGGAGATTATGTTTATTATAGGGCTAAGTTGAGTAATACGAAGAGGGTGCATATTGTTTTTACAAATTTTGACAGTTGGATGAAGATGGTGAGTGAGATATATGAGGATGAATATTGGACGAATGAGGATATGGAAGGTGTAGTATGTATGGCATATTCGGTGGAGGATATAAATGGTAATGATTGTTTGAGTAAGAATGGTCGTCGTTATTTGCATAAGAAGATAGCGGTGGACAGGATGGTGCATCGGCCGAATATGATGTATATTCCGGAGGAAATGGATATGAAAGAGAAGAGGATGTGGTTTTATAGGAGGATAGGTATTTTTAAGCCAGAGGGTGAGAGGAAGTTTTGTCATTTTGATGGGGAAATAGTATTAGATAGTGAGTTAGTTTTGCATTGTTTTAGGGATTATAATGAGCAATTGGATGTGTATAATTTTGCGCAGTATAGGGAGTTATCATTTTGGGAGAGATTGATGAAAACAGGTGAGATGTTGTGGGGAGTATAATTTTATTTTTAAAAATATTCATATGATAATATGAATATTGGTGTATTTGTGGATGCAGAGAATGTGAGTTATGTGGATTTGCCGTATATAATGATGGAGATAAAAAAATTTGGGCGAGTTATAGTGAATCGTTTGTATGCAGATTGGTCATCACCGATTGTAGAAAAATGGAAGCCACATTTAGTGCAATATGCGATGGAACCGGTGCATTGTGCGAAATTGCCGAAGAAGAATTCAGTGGATATAAAGATGATAGATGATATTTATGATGTTTTATATTTTAAGAAGACGGTTGACATATATATTTTAGTGACGAATGATATAGATTATTTGACATGTTGTAGGAAGATACAATTATTTGGTAAACATTTATATGTATTTGGTTACAATAATTGCAGTGAAGTTTTGAAAAATATATGTGATAAATTTGTTAATATATCATTGCTAAATACTAAACAAGATGAACAAGAAAAAAAGGAACATATAGAATTGGACAATGTTTTTGATGGAATAGAGATAGTAACAAGAAATACTGGAGAAAAGTTCGTGGATACAATATTTGAGGTATTAAATGGTTCAAGACATATACAATTGGCAGTTTTAGAGGAAAAGTTGAAAACATGTGGTTATGATGCAGATTTAGAAAAAGAAGTTACTAAATATGAAAATTATTTTACAATTGGTGGAGAAGGAAGTAAAAGAAAATTGTATGATATAACTGCAATTAATTCAGAAGTACATTCTACAATTTATGAACAAGTAGAAGCAATGTATTGTATGAATGAGTCGGATGAGATAATAATGCCGGTTTTTAAGGATAAAATGGAAAAAATTACAAATAATTTTGACCAGAGATTGTGGGGATTTAATAGGATGAAAGATTTAATAGTAATAATTTTTAAAGGGAAATTAGAAATTATTGATAGAGGAAGTTCACAATATATTAAGAATTTGATGTAGGCATCCCGTGGTGTTGGTGGTGAGGTTTAGGTATACAATTGGTGCCTTTTTGGTCATATTTAGGTGTAATCATGTCAGGACAACATCCCCAACGAGTTGCTAAACAACCGCCGTGAATGTAATGTTTGTAATGTTTTTTATTTTTGGTTGCTTGAATGATTGCATAAACAGCTAAACCGATTAGGAAGGATAAGATTGTAATACTAAGAAGATGGATGAGAGGATTGTTCCACATTTATAAGTAATATATATTTTTTTTCTGTGCAAATAATAAATGGCGATGATTTTAATATTATTTATAATTATATTTGCGCTAATATGTTTATCATATTTATGGCGTAAACCTTCAATGCAGGAACAGTGGCAAAATTATATGTCAGCCCCTTATGACTTTTTAGAGACTGGTTCTAATCCATTAAATTTTTACAGGAAAGATAAATATAGGGCACCATATCGTTGGCCATTTAAGTTTTATCAATCTTATCCATTACCAAGTATGCAGGCATATCCGTTATTATAGATAATTTTTTTTGTTCAATTGTACAATGAAATTGAACAAAATTTATGTGAATATAAATGATAAAAAAGATGATGTACAGAAGATAGATGGTAAAATAACTGAAGAAGATATTAAGAATGATTTTTTGGGGTATCATATTGTTATGGAAAATAAGACGTCCCAATTATTTAATGTGAATTTTCTGATGTTAGGGGATAGTTTACAATATTCGTTGGATATGAAGAAGACTGTGAAAGATTGTTTAACAATTGAATATAATTTACAAAGTTGCAAGTTAACTATAAAAGAAAATGAAAAGTTGGATATTATAATTTGGACTAAAGAATTGCCGTTCCAAATGGATAAAGTAAAAATAAATATTGGTGAATATGAAACCGGCGATTTAGATAGTTTGTATTTAAGTTCAACATTTGATAAACAATTTTTAGAAATTTTTGGTTTTCCTAAGAAATATCATTTTGACCAATATAGGATGTTATTGGTAATAAGTTTGTGCAATAGCCAAGAAAACCAGAAATTAATAACGGAATTAGTCAATAAAATTATAAAAGATGCTAAGATGGAAAGAAAAATAGAGGAAACAAGTCAACAATTTTTTGAAACAGTTTTTAATAATTTGTTGGAAGAAAATGCGGGACCTTTAGATATGTTTACATCTTACAGAGGAAAAATTATTAATAAATTACGTCTTAAAGTAGATAATATTGGAAAAATAATAAATAATGGAGAAACAATTATTGATGTAAGAAGAAATGTTATTGGAAATGCGGGTTTAAGTATGGTAAAACAAATAGAATTGGGTAAAATAAAAAAAGAAGAACCAAAAGAATTTGAAATTGACAAAAAAATTGACAACAATCCTTTTGAAAGAAACAAAATAGAAAAAACAATAAAATACCAATCAGTTGAAAATGACGTTTTTTTATTGGTGGAAATCGGCAGAAAAGGACAATATATGTCTCCACAAAATAGCGTGATTTTATTTAAATATGGTAATAGTAGTATAACAGAAATAGAAAAAACCATTGAAAAAATAATTTTAGCAACTATAGGTGAAAGCTATGAGATTGTACTTTATTTAGAATTGACAATGATTGCCAAATTTGAAGCATTGGTGGAAAATCTCTTTTTTAACTATGATAACCTTAAAAAAATAAAAATTATTTGCAAAAAAAATAAAATCGGAAAATTTAACTCACCATTCTCTGAAATACAAAAACTTATCATCCTCTCTCACTTTATCAACCCCATCAATCCATACTTCTTCATCGTTAGCATCAACAGCTGGTTCCCTAAAAGATATATGCAATATATTAAAACGCAATTTAAAGAAAATTTAATGATGATAAAGAGGTGTTATGTGATGTATGAGAGTGGGAGGGTGGATATTTATGAGGGGAGTGGGAATAGTATGTTTGGCTATTTTGCGGAGTGTATATTTCCGGTGATGCCGTTGACGATGTTAAGGAGGTTAAGTTATAATTCGGTTTATTTTGGGAGTTTTAGTAAGTTTCGTGATTTTAAGAATTTTTTGGAGAAGAATGGGACGGTGAAGAGTGTGGATATGTTAGATTTTTTTGATAATGGGAGTATACATAAGTTTGAAGGATAAAAAATAAAATTATTTTCGTATAACATTTTAATATATGGAAGAGATAATTTTAATAACATTAGATTTAAAAAATGAAGGGATTCCAAGGATTGTAGCAATGTATTTATTGGACAAAAAAGAATGGGAGCCAATTAAAGAATTTATAGAAAATGAAAATTTTGAATTGTTTATTAAAGATGAAGAATTATGTGTTGATAATATTTTATTAAATGGTGATACATTAAAATTTACAGAAAATATTAAAACAAGACAAATAGATGCATTTAAAGAACTATATAGAAACCATTTTTTTACATACGATTTACTTACATTTATTAAAGGAGAAATGATAAAACCACTTCCTAAAAAAAATGAAGAACCAATGTTTGAAATGGAAGAACAAGATGTTGATTATTATTTGATGACTAAACAGGCAACGCCGGAGTTTAGTAATTTGGATGATGAAAGAGTAAAAGAAATAATAAGAGAAACTAAAAAAACTGTTAAAATGTTTAAAAGTAATTAACGATTTCTAAAGAAAAATATTAAAATAACAAGTACAATTAGTACAATTATTAAAATTAAAAAAATATTAGTTAAATTCATGCGGTTTCCTCTATTGCCTTTAAAGCTTTCTTCCTCTTCAACTGGTTGTTCTAAAACTTCCACAGGTTGATTGTAATAATCATAATAATCATAATAATATAATGGAGGATACCAATAACCTCCACCCCAATTCCAATTGTTGCCATACCAATCCCGATGATGATGTCCATCATGTCCACCACTTATATTAACAACATTTCTGTTAATATTTTTATTCCATCCTCCTCCTCCCATTCTTCTGCTCATCCTATTCATATCTGCTCTTCTTCCTCCCCCACCAATTCTTCCTCCACCCCCTCCAATTCTTCCACCAC
>JGI10211J14876_10000648_pt1 | contig 15002 bp, 17 predicted proteins | sample Etolagsediment_FD_14876 | JGI IMG/M metagenome (IMG submission 14876)
TATTCCTTTTGGTGAATCTAAAGAACAATTTGTAGGTAAAGTTATTGATAATAAGGGTAACTTTTTACCAAGACCTTATGAGCCAGGAAATCCTAATAGTGCTATAGATGATAGATTTGTAAATAAAAGATACATGGAGATGAAAAAGGCTAATACTGCTGAGTATCAACTTCTAGAGGCTATCAAAGAATTTCATCTAGAGATGCAAAAAGGAAAGAGTGTTTATGCAAGATTGTATTTAGATGTTCCAAGATATGCTGTTAATGATGTTTTAGAAACTATACAAGCCGGTAAAGGTCTTGATAGATTCAAACAAATTAAAGAGGCAATTATAGAAAAAGGTAAACAAGCTATTGGTAGATCAGTAGTTAATGTTGAAAATGACTTTAACTATGATGTAAAAAACAACTTAGTTAATACAGATTTAGATGGTAACCAAGTCTCTTATATCCCTGTAAGCGGTATATATCGTTTAGAAAAAGAACAAGTTAGCGCTGATGTATTGGAAGGTATCTTTACCTATGCTACATCACTCACAAGACAGTCTAAGTTGAATGAAAGTTTAGGTATGGTTCAAGCTCTCTTATCTACTTTAGAGAATCCTGATAATCAACCTAAAAATATGGATGCTTATAGAAGAGATGTTTTTGCAATGGCTAATCAATTAAAGAGACCGAACAAAAAAACTTCTACTTATAATAGAGCTGGACAACTTAGGTCATTAATAGAAAGAGAATACTTTGGAGTTAAGTTTCAAAGTATTGGAGAATATGCACCTACTCTTGCAGCATCATTAACTAGTATACAAAAGATTTCATCTAGAGCTTCGCTTGCTGTTAATATCCCATCTGATTTAAAGAACAGAGGTGGTCAGTGGGTTAACAACATTATAGAAGCTGCGGGAGGTGAGTTTATTACTTTGAAGGATTTAGCTCTTGCCAGAGTTACTGCTGCTAAGGCAATGATGAATTGGTCATCAAAAGATATATATGCAATAGGTCCTGAAACTTTAACTTCTCAGTTGATTATTATGCTGGATCCTGTATTTAAAACTGCAGATGCTAAACGATCACAATTGGGAGGTTCTGTTACAAGAAGTATAGTAAAGGATTTAATAAATGGTGAATGGATGTATATGCATCGTAAGTTTGGGGAAATGGAAGTAGCTCTTCAGTTATTCTTTGCTTTTTTGCATGCTGAAAAAATAGATCAAGTACTATCTGATGGTACTGTAAAATCTATTAGATATATGGATGCTTGGGAAACAGATGAAAATGGAATAGCTAAACTAAAACCAGGTATAGATCCTGCTTGGGGAAGTACAACAGTTAAGCATGTATATACTAAAGGTGAAACATTAGATGAGATAGCTAAGAAATATAATGTTACAAGATCTGAATTAGAACAACGTAACAACATTAAATCTGAAACTCAGTTAGATGATCAGGAAGAGATTATAATTGCACGTTCAGAAAAGTTTAAAGCACTTAAGAATAAAATTCAAGGAGTTTCTAGAAGATTGTATGGTACATATGATGAATTTGGACAACCTGAAGGTAACAAGTTTATAGGATATAGAATGTTCTTCTTTATGAGAAAATGGTTTACTCCAATGTTTGTTAACAGATTTGGAATGGCTACAGATAAAGAAAACTTTGGAGGCTACAGATATGATTGGGCAACTAATACTTACACTAAAGGTTTTTATATCAGTGCTTTCCAAGCTTTATATAAAGTCCTTGTTAACAAAGGAGTTAAATACAGCATGCTTTCTAAAAAAGAAAAGGCGGCTGTTATTAAAACTGCTACAGAAGGATTGTTTACTGTTGCTATGTCTTTGCTTTTCTCTATGCTCTTTGGATTCTATGATGATGACCCAGACAAATGGAAAAAGCTAAAAGAAAAATCAGGTGCTTTAGGTACAGATGAATTTAGAACTTGGGGATTCATGTCAAATCACATGCTTCTTTTACTTATGGGAGTGCAGGCAGAGACTTCTACATTTATTCCTTTACCTAAAATACTAGGAATAAACTTTGGTTTAGATGAATATAATAAAATGCTTACAAGTAATACATCAGCGTTCTATAATACTCTGACTCTATACTTCCAAATCTTTGGTGATGTTCTTAACATACTTACTGGTAATGATGATGCAGTAAGGTATAAGCGAGACACAGGCCCATATTGGTGGCAAGAAAAAGGTACTTTAAAAATATGGAAAAGATTGTTTAAAACTGTTGGTTTTACAGGAGGTACAGGAGATCCAGAAAGCTTAATCAAAAGTCTCAAACTAAATTCTGAAAGACTCTAAGAAAAAAAAAGGGGAACTCATATAGAGCTCCCCATTGTTGCAAATCTTTTTAGTTTAAGTTTTAAATCTTTATTATTTAAACCTTCTAAGTTTTGTAAATCAACTTTATAAAGGTTCTTGCTTTTGTTTTTGTGCGGTCCTATCAGTGCATATTGATAGTCCAGTGACACATGTTTGATATAATATTCTTTTTTGTTATAAGTCACTTTCATAAATTACTAGTTTTAAGGCATCTAACAATTTAGCCATTTGCTTATTATCTAAGTTTATTGATAAGGGAACACCGTCTTCTTTAATTTCCACAACAAGTTCTTCATTGCTATTTAGACTAAATGACAGTTCAGTGTTTTCATTTTCAAAGGTTAATTTCATAGAAATTTTTTGAGGTCAGGTTTAAAGTATTTTTTGCCTTTAAGAATTTTACCATCTTCTCTGAGAATAGGCTTTCCATCTTCATCTAGTTTACTCATATTACTGTCATGTATTTCATCAAATACATCTGCTATTATATGCTGAAGACCGTGCTGTAAAATTGTACCGCAGAGAATGTATAACTGATCACCTAAAGCATCAGCAATACCTATGACATCTTCTTGAAAGCAAGCTTCTAAGTATTCATTGTTTTCTTCTTCCATAAGCTTATGACGGAGAATATATTTTTCTTCATCTAGTCTTTTAGGTAGATGAGCGTCTTGTACATTAAAGGCTTTATGGAATTCTGCAACAGAATCTAACTGCTTTTTCATAAGAATGATTTAAGATTATATAATAAATATAAGAAAAAAAAAGGGGCAGCCGAAGCTACCCCAATTTTATAATCAATTAATACTACTAGAAGTCAAATGTGAAATCTTCATCATCTTCTTCTTCATCAGATACTAAGTCAAAACTGTCTTCTTCAACATCTGTTGTAGTTACAGTTTCTGCTTGAATAACAAATGTGTCAGATACATTATCTTCTACTGTTAATTCTTCATTAGACTCTTCAGGAAGCTCATCTACACTATCAATGTGGTCTTCATCTCCTGCTGGTTCTGAATCACAAACTTCTGCAACAGCTGCTTCATCTTCAGCTATTCTTTCTTTAATTTGATCTTCATCATATACAGGAGCTGCCTCTTCTGAATCAGAGTATAAGTTATCTACAATTTCATCATGAGTTAGTACTTCTTGTTCTATAATTTCTGTTTCTTCAACAGTTGGTACAAGAGTATCCACAGGATTATTTTCTATCTCATTGATTAGATTAAGCTGATTTTCAGGTTCACCATAGTTGTTCTCTGCACTCATAGAAGTAGTATCAGGAACTACAGTAGCTTGAACAACTTGAGGAGTAGCTTGAGTAAGTTTAAACTCAGACTCAATAAACCAGTGAAGAAGTCTTTGATCTTCTAACCAAGTTCTAGGATGTGATTGTTGCAATGCAAGAGTAGCATGGTTGTAGAATGTCCACAGACTATCTGCACCTCCGGCATAGAAGAATGTTGGTTTTTCCATTTGCTGTCTGATAATACTTGCCTGTTCTGTAGTCAAGATATTATATTCAGCAAAGAGAATACCCAAAAGCTCTGCTTTCTTTCTAGAGCTCAAAGTAATCTTCTTCATACTTTCTTTAGCATCAAATAGCATATCATAATACTTAGAGGCTTGTTTAAGCTGAGTCTCCATATTTTCTGTAGTTTCTTTATCTGCACTACCAATATGTTTGCGAGAATAGTTACCCATGTCTCCTGTAATCATAACTGTAGAATTCTCATTGATGTAACCACCAACAACACATCTAAATCTAACTTGTTTATTATAACTGTTTGACCAAGCAAACATTAAAGATAATTCTGGATCCTTTCCATAATTAAGTTTATATACACCTTGAGCAATCTGACCATCATGTGTAGCTCTATAGTGCTCATCTACAACAGCAAAACCTTGCTTTTGAATTTCAGCAAGGGCATAATCCATAATAGACTTATGGGATATTACAGTATACTTACCACCATGTTGTGGAAGTGGAACATTAACTAAATAATCTTTTGTTGTTTCTTTGATTTTTCTAGGCATTTCTAAAAATTTAAGGTTATTTGTCTTACTATTGGACTCAGATTATTAATTTCAGATCTAATTTTTTTCAGATAATAATTGGTATCAATATTATATTCTTCAAAAGGTTTATCCTCATAGTTAATAAAGAGCTTTTGTAAAGCTTTGTCAGCTTCAGTTTTTGTCTCTCTACCATCTACATAATTCTTCTTGATGATTTTATAACCTTTCTTAGACATATAATATCTAATAGTATTCTGCACATCTGTAAGTGTGTGTTCTCCATTTACTATATCTTCAATAACAAACTTCCAATTACCTTTTATCTTTTTACCTGCACAAAAATCAAAAATATTTTTCTGACTAGCCAGGTAATCTTCAGGCTCAATGCCGTGAATGAAATAATAATAAATAGCTTTTGGAATTATTAAGAAGCTTTTGTTTTTATGAAGAGCTAAGTTGTTAAACTCAAACCTACCTTTACACTTAGCAGCGGCATAATAATATTTACCATCTTCTTCCTTAAATAAATAATGTGGATTCCCAGACTTGATTTTATCAAAGTCATCTTTAGGTACTTCCTTATATTCATTTAAGGCAATATAGTTGTTTACATCACCAAGTACCAATTTTTGGTACTTATCATGTTCTAGCTCAAGACTAGTTAAGTCTTCCCATTGTTTACAAATCTCATAATACAAGTCTACTTTAGACTTAGGAATGATAGTCTCAAGACCATCAGTGTTTTGCATTAGAGGAACAGCTTCTGGTATTGCCTCACATATCATTTCATAAAGCAATGCCAAGCTTAACTGACCATTAATAGTAATACGCATAGTGAGTTGAGGATCATACAGAAAACTGTTTTGATCATTACTTAAACCATATGTACTATTCAGGACAATCTTATATACATAGTTTTTTGGATTACTTTTAGGTATCTTTTTTCTTTCTTCAAAAAACCATTCATACAGTTGACAAAAGTCTTCTTTAGGTAAATGAGCAGGAGACCATTTATTTCTAATAGCCAGGTTGGGATAAAAACTTGTAACATCAGAAGTCATGATTACTGTATCTTCAGTAGACTCATAAATGCTATATGTTTCATTCCTTGCTCCGTGGATACCACCAAGACCAAAGTCTGTCTTAACACCTTTATATCTTATAGAATATTTAAATCCTCCTTTAGTTTCATTAGGGTTAATAACCACTTCTTTAAACTTATCTAGAAGATTCTGAAAAGGTGCTGTTTTAAATTTTAAGTAAGGAAGGATAATATCTTTTACTACTATCTCTTTCCTATATGTTCTTAAAGCTTTTAAATCATATTTTTTAATTCCTGTCTTTTTACTCAAAAAGTGTAAGAATAACTCTTTAGAGATTTTAGGTTCTGATGCACTGTAAAGATTGATCTTATACTCATCAGTAAGCTTAGCTCTCAATTCAATCTGACTCTTACTTAAGTACATTATACTTTTAGTAGAGCTAACATCATTAATACAATAACTGATTATCTCATCAATCTTATCCAAAGATTCAATCTTTGTAGCATGATGAATAGGCATGTCTTGTATATTATGCCAATCAGTTGTATACTGTATCCATTTTAAGCTGGATCTTTTTGCAGGGTTATCCCAATGATTAAGTTTAAATATATCTATCTGCTCTACAGTAAGGTCTTTAGGAGAAAACTCCAAGAAATCACCTCTGTTTTGAGTTTCAATAATATACTGTGCTTTTTCATATAACCAAGCTGCAGCCTCTGAACCTGACATATCTAATAACAACTCTCCATTACGGATAATATATTCTGTTATTTGACCATCAAAGCTCAAACCATTAAAACTTACATGCCATTCTTTTTGAGTAATGTTTTTTTCTAAAAAATCTAGAAAAGGATCAATATCATTTCTTAAATCATGTAGAACAAATATCTTTCTTTCTTCAGATTTTATATCTTCAAATACTGCCACAAAACAATTTGACAATGTTTCATAGTCCATTACCCAGTGTGTACGCATAGTAAAATGTTTAATTAAAGAAAAAGAGGGAGCATTCATAAACACTCCCCCTTCTCTATCACTCTTTGTCAGATTGAGGAAAGGAAAGCGTTGTAATCAAACTCATCAGCATTTAAACTAAAATGTTTAATTATGCTTTCTATAGAATCCTTTTCTTCTATATAATATTCTTGAAATGTTTCAATTGTTCTGCGCTCCTCTTTTACAGATCTATTGCTAGGAGTAGCTTTTTTAACAGGTTGTGGGTCTCCATTGTCATCTAATTTAGGAAGCATGTGAAAACTTACTTTTTTAATTTTAGATATTACTACAAAGACTTTGCTTTCTGGATCAAAAAGACATTCTACATAAGGACATTCTGCTGTAATAGGTAGCATTTTAAATGTCTTACTTTCATTCCATGTAGATTTTACAAGGAGCATTGAATTTTCTGATGTCATAAATTGTTGGTTTTGTGAGTTTTGCTAATATACAAAATTAATTAATTTCTTCTAAGTTAGCATACTCTAACATTAAACATTCTTTTTCATAATCAGGTAGTGAGCAAAGTTCACCAACCTTTTTTAAACAAGATTCTGTTACTCCCAACATTTCAGCATATTCACTAAAATATTTATCCGGATACAAATAACTCTTTACATATAAGTAATTACCTGTATTCTTATCATAAAAGTTTAAAATTTTGTTTTTAACTGAAGGGTTTACTTTACTATACTTTCCATTTACTATATTGTTCCAATCATCTTTCAAATCAGAGAAATCAAATACATATACTATTTTGTTTTCTCCTAAGTCATAAACATTATGCAATCTTTTATGATTAAGAATAATGTTTTTATTAAACAGTTTGAAAGAATCATCTGTTCTCTTAGGGTATAGACAAATTAGTTTTTTATCCTCGGCTTCATGCATACCACTCCAAGACAAATATGTCTCTTCAGGTATAACGGGTGAGCCTCTTTTTATTCCAAGGAGCGGATAAACAAACACCCTGGACTTTTGAAAATACTTTCTGTAAATGGAAGTTAATGCCATATGTTACAATTTTACGTTACCTAATGCAAGTTCATAAGGAAGAGTAAAATCTTTTTTAGTATAGTGATAGTTTACAATTTTTAATACTTCTTTCTCAAAAGCTAATAGCCATTTAGAAAAAGTATCATCACTTACTTGAAACGGATATACATTATTATAGTTATCTATCACAACAAAAGTAAAATGTATATTCCAATCATCCAGATCTACTTCATCCTTGAGTAGACTGTTTACAGTTAAAATAAAGTAAACAGCTGCCTGTATCCAATAGTTATAATAATCTATTGATTCAGGAAACTTTTGAATTGGTTTACCAGTTGTTTTTAAGTCATTGATAAATACTGTTTTAGATTCTTCATCTACTAACACATTATCAAGTATACCTTTTAATCCGAATGCTTGGTTTGATAATTTGGTTTGCAGCTTAAGTTCATTAAAAGTTTTGATTCCATCAGCCGCGTCACCCTTTAAATTCATTAAAGATGAAATGGTTTCATTACTTTTAATAATTTCTGCAGATTCTTTAGCTCTATTGTAAGTATCTAGATCAATTACAGATTTATCTTTTTTCTTCTTTAAAAATTCAAAGTATTCTAAAGCGTCATCTGTTTTTACTTTACCTAATCTTTGAGTATCTGTTTTAAGTTTTTGGTATAAGTTTATTTGTAAGAGCTCGTTGAGTATTTCTGAATTGAAATCATCTAAAGTTAATGAATTATTTTCTTGTTGCAAGAAATGTCTGTTAAAAATATTATCTACTACAGTTTTAATGCTATCACTCGGAAACTTTCCAGGTAATATTATAAACTGTTCATCAAACTTATCTTCTTCTAATAAGAAGCAGTGTAATGCTCTACCTGCAATCAGGTGAGCATCAACACTATCTTCTCGTTGATTTAAAACATAATGCTTATAAAAAGCATTAGGAGAAAACATAAGTTTGTTTATACTGCTATAACTAAAGAAAAAATCCTTGTTATAGAATTCTTCTAACTCAGGCGGGTTGTTGTTCATGCGCTATCACTTTTGTTGTTTCTGATTTTGTATCATAAATTAAATCATAACCAATTTTATCAGCTGCCTCTTTTCCAAGTCTTACTTCACTTACTAGAGCATATTTATTAGATGAGCGAGTTAATTCATTAATGTAACTTTCAAAAATAATTTTAACATGCTTTAGATTAAAGTTATCTGTAACTTCTAATTTACGATAAAGGTCTGTTGTGCTTAAACTCCATCTATGATTATGATCAAAATAAGAAAGAAAGCTTTTATAATTTACATGTTTTGAACCTTTACAGTTAGACAAAGCAAAATCATGATTACGCAATAAGCAAAGTAAATACCCGGCAGAATCTTCATAATTACAATTAGCCATAATTTCTGCAGCTACGGTATGGTTGTCTTCATCTGAACTATTAAGCATCTTATTAAGATTATCAAATACTTCTTTATCAATCTTCACAGAGTCATCACCATTTATATCTGCTAAAATAGTTTTATCACTATATACGTCAGCTTTTAAAAAGTCTTCAAAGTCTTCTTTAGAAAATTTATTTGTCTTTAATTTATAGTACCATTTTGAACTTTTTTTTGTGGCTATATTTTTAATTTTTTCAAAAAGCTCTTGAGGATATTTTTTAATGAAATCTTTTTCAAAAGCATTTTGATTCAAAAAGTTAAAATAATTAACTCTTATATAGTCATTTTCATAGTCCTCTAGTAAATCATTTACTTCTGTAAGATTATATATATCATAATTTAGCTCTTGGAATATAGTAATCAGCTTTTTAAAGAAACTTACTTTTATAAATCTACCATAAGTATGCTCAAACAGTGCATCCATAGATTTCCGACTAGTGATTATTTTAGTAGCATTTGTAATATCTCTAGTAGATTTGATGTTCAGATTAGAGTGAGTTTCTTTTAGTTTAGATCTAGGAACACTTACTCCTGGCAAGAAATATAAATTATCTTTAAGTTCTAAACTGTAATCAGTTATTGGTTCATAAAATTTCTTCTGTAATTCTTTTAACTCTTTTGTATTTTCTAAAAATATTATTTCAAAAGAATTGTGCATTATCTCAAGTTCAAGTTCCTTATTAGTGTAATTAAACGAAAGATTAATATAAGGTGTCTCAGTCATAAGATTTTATTATATGCAATAAGGGGAGTTTTATCCTCCCCTTATCACTGGTTAAACTTATATTATTGTTTTTTAAAAGGGTAACTGTTTTATGTTGATTTACTTTACAGCCATCTTCACCACATCAGGATGAGTCATGAGCTTAGCAAACTTAACTTTGTTACCGTTAACAATTTCTTTAATCATATAGTATTTAAGGTCTGTTGTGAAAGAATCACAATCAGTAAGTAACTTAATTAATCGGTCAGTAATATCTTTACCTACACTGCCTTTTTCAGCAAGAGTTAAAGAATAGTTAATAACACGAGTAGCTAGTATACTACTAATATCAGCTCTAAAGTCATCTCCTTTTCCTACGCAACTATTAAGAGCACCTAACACATAAGCCTCATCTTTAGTCATAATATCTTCAGGAGAGATAATTTTATCTAATTGATTATTAATAAATAAAGTAAACATTGATGCTGCATCAGAGCCAATTGATCCTTCACCTATCATTTGAATTAAGCCTAGCTGATCTTCAAACTTAGGGATAGAACTAATTGCATTAAAGAAAGTAGTGATAGATCTAGGGTTAACATCTTTACTAATTACTTCTGGATTCATCAACAAGAAGTTAATACATCTACCGTCAATGTTTGCTTTTTCTGCCCAACGCGACCATACTTTAGCATCAAACTTAATATCAACAGAAATAAATCTTGTTTTCTGAGCTATGTCAAGTGATGTTACATTATAGTCACCATTGTCTGGATTAGTTGTAAGAATAATATGCCAGTTCTTAGGTAGTTTCCAAGAAATATATTCTTGTCTATCTATTAACTCCATAGTAGCTTGCATAAAACGGGGATCTGCACGAGTGTAGTCATCAAGAATTAAGAAGCCACCTTCAGTTTTACCTTGAATCCATTCAGGAACAGCATGTGTCATTCTTTTATCAACTACTTTAAATCCAGCTTTAGTAGCTGCAGCAAGTTGAGGTTCTGCAATCCATTTAGTTTGCCCCTCTTTATTTTGTATTTGATATTCTTTTACAGGAAAACCTACAAGGTCACCTAATTCTTCTATCTGTGATAGATTTATTTTCTCTACATCAAAATTTAACTCTTGGGCAAGTTGGATAATAGATGAAGTCTTACCAAGACCGGCTTCACCTTCTACATTTACAGAAACAGGTATCTTACCTTCTTTTTGAATATGCTGGTTATTATTAACCATATGCTTCATAAAATCCTTTAATTCATCAATGTTTAATTCTACTTGACTCATGTTACTTTTTTTGTTGGTTATAAATTCTTTTCATTCTTTCAGGCATTACTACCTTATAATTGCAATCAGTACAACATCTTCCTTCTTCTTTAACAGGAGAAGGATTATGTCCGCCATAAGCTACCCATTCTTGGCCAGCAAATTCTACTTTTTCTTTTTCATCAAATTCTTTGCTACATATACAACAAATCATAATTCTAATCTTATTACATGCCCTGGTAAATCATCATTCATGGATGAACGCTCTGACAAAACCCATAACATTCTGTTTCTAGGTTTTACATGTGCTGGAGCCTCACCATCTGTAAAATAAATTAAGCTTGTAAACTTTTTATAGTTTTCATTAAAATATTCTAAGACAGGATCAAACATAGTTCCGCCTCTACCTGCAATATTAATTTGCAAATCTCCTTTATATTCATCAATAGATCTAATGGTTGTATCACACTGAATAACAGTGACCTCAATGCCCATTTTATAGATATGATGAATCTCATTCATAAACTCTTTAAGTTCTTCATCACACACAGAACCTGAAGTATCTATAGCAAGAAGAAGTCTTTGTTTCTTTTTAATCTTAAGACCTGGATTATCAGCAAATCTTTTGTTTTCTTTTCTTCTAAGTTTCTTAGTAAAAATCTTTGTAGAAGTTCCAGTAAATCTTCTTAGATAAGCTTTCCAATTAAACTTAGCGGGTTCTAACTTATCCATTTCTAATAACCAATCTTTGATTGATCCTGGTATAGTACCTCTAGATTTTTCAGTTTGTGTAGAAACTTCATTAAGAACTTTAGCTAACTGCTTTTCCATAATTTTCTTTTCAGCTTCAGGAAGATTTTCAAACTCTTCCCAAGTTCCGTGTCCTGGAATTTCAGTTTCTTCTTGACCTGATCCTGTTTGACAAATAGCAGAAGGATTTCCATTATCTAAAGCATCACATACACTATCCCAATTAGGACATCCTGAAGTACCATTCGTATTCTTTTTATTTCTAGCTTTTTGAAGCTCTTCATAATAATATTTGGTACCTGCTCTTTCATCTAAATTTAGCTCAGGATAATTTTTTATATCTATGCCGCCTTCAGGAAGTAAGCTATCATCAATATATTGATTGATTTCCATATCCATTGCTATATTAGCAAGCTTTCTGTCAGGAAATTCAAACACTTTAGTTAAATGAAAATATGCTATATGTAATAACTCGTGCTTAAGCAAACCTGTTTTATGGTCATCACTTAAAGAATTCCAAAACTCTTCATTGATTGCAAGTTGGTAATTAATACCATTCTTAGACACACCTGCTGTAGGAACATCTTTTCTCCAAACTTTATTCAACATAATAAGAAAGAACCCGTAAAAGGGCTCTTTCAGAATAAGATCTTTACTGATCTTACTTAAACTAATTTCTTTACTCATTTCTTTTTTAGTTTTACTGTAATAGATTCTACCTCAAAAAGACTGAATGAAAAATACCATTGCATTTTCATCATTAAAAACTTGTCTAGTATAAACTGACATAGTTTTATATCATCAAGATTAGATAGTTTTCCCATTATTCTGGTATCACCATTACCTACATCTTTAAGAAAATTATACAATACAAGGTCTGCCTCATTTTTTGTATCTTTGAGCATCTCTAATGCTAAGAATTTGTTTCCTTCATCTTTAGAAGTAGCCATAGCATACAAGTTCTCCCATTCTTCTTTTGTGAAATCAGATTTCATTTCTAACTAATTTAATTTCATATTTACTTAAATCATAATAATTGCACATAAAATACAGTGCTTGAAGTATTTCTTTTTCTGCAAACTCTCTTAAATTATCATCTTTAGATCTGATTAATTTATTTAAAAGAGGAGTTTTAAATATTCCTTTATCAGGAGCTATGTCATACTCTTTTAGAAAATTATTAAATTCTACACAAATAACGTTACTTCTTTTTCCGTTCCAATAACGTTGATATGCAATATAAGCTACAGTATCACAGTTTAGCTCACCACTTTTATGATAATGTCTAAAGCTTTCTAATCCAATTGTAAAATCTTCTTCACTATTAGATAGCAAATCTGCTAATCTTTTAACTTCATCAAATGTCATTAATCATCTAATTTTAATGTTCTAAGCATCCATTCTTTAGGCTCAGTAAGATTATCCACCCATTCTTTAGCAGAAGGTATATAATTATTACAGTCCTCTCTAACATGTTGTTCACCAACATATCTTGTATATACAGTCTTGTTTTCAGAATTAATCATTGTTTTACCAAATCTTTTCTCACATTCAAATATACCTTCACTATGGTGTCTGAACATTCTGTGCTTAGCATGTCCATACCAAGCTTTAGTTTCATCAAACCATTCGTGAATATGAATATAATCTTGCCATATACCACCAAACTTTTTAGCAGAAGATTTAGCATGTTGAATAGGATGTGACATTAAATTATATTTTTAGATTCATTAAACTCTTCATATGTTATTTCAGCTATATAATAATCAGTGTTTATCTTGTTTTCTTTTAAGTCAATTTTAAAACTTCCGTAACCACCGTCATTATTCCACCAATCATAATCTGTAATGTAATTATTAATAAATGACTCAAACTCATTTGCATTCCATTCTACTCCATCAAAATTAGTATCTATTAACTTTTCATTTTTATCTAAAAAAGCATAATCTTCTATATATCCGCTGTCTCCTGACCCAGAGAATTCTCCAGTAATATAATGGATTCCTTCTGCAATTAATTTTGCAGTAAACTCTTCGTACTCTTTATTATTCATTTTTAATTTGTTTGTAAAACCTACCTAAAATATTTCCGTTTAAATACTCTTCTTTTTCAAGAACTTCATTTACAAATTGCAACTTAGTTTCTTGATAAGTTAATTCTGTTTTGGAATAACATATTTGTAGAATAATGCGCTTTATAGGAATTCCTTTTTTGTGCGCTTCTTTTAAATCTTTGTTACTGCTATAATAGTTTTCATAATTAAGCTTAACCACTATTTCATAGTTCTTTTTTCTACGATCAGCAGGCATATTCTTTTTAGAAAACTTCTTTTTTCTTCTAGAGTAAAAAGCTTTTTTACCAATGTACTTAACAGGTTTGCCATTTATAATAGCAGACATCTCATAGACAAAGCCTACAGCCTTATCAGGTATCATACTTGGTTCAAATTCTACATTGTTATATATCCAACTCATTTTACAGCATTTTTTAATAAAGGAAATAATTCATTCTTTACTTTGTCTATTCCCAATTCTAATACAGAATCAGAAAGATCTTTAGATAAGTTTAAATTAATAAAATTTAAATCATATTTGTTATTATATACCTGCATAGACTTTATACCAGGCTCATCATTGTCAAACATAACAACAATCTTTTTGTATTTTTCTTTAAGATCATTAATTATACTTTCTTGAATTACACTGTTTTCACTATCCGGTGCAATCTTCTCTATATTATATATACCAAGCTCTTCAAAGCTCATTAAATCTTTTAGGCTAGATAGTATAATTAAATAATCTGAATCATATGTAAGCTGATCCATACCTTGAATATAATTCTGAACCTTGATAAACTTTTTATCTTTATTCTTAGGCATATATATCTTAAACAACTCTCCGTCTTCTCTAAAATAACCATATGTATAATGTTTATCAGAAGTAATAGTGTACAGTTTACCATCTTCTTCTTTACTCATTGTAAAGAATTCTAATGGATGTACATTATATCGTTTAAGAGTGTCAGATGATATACCAAAACTGGTCCAGTACTTAGCATCAAGATTATTCCAGGATCTTATTTGATAATCAGATACTTGGTATTTACTGTGAAATTTTATTTCAACTTTGTCAAATCTTTTATGTGTTTTTAAATATTCAGAATAATCATTGATAATCTTATAAGTTGCTTTCCATCTTACGGGAAGATTGAATAGGTGTAATACAAGCTGTATGTGATCTCCCTGATATCCTGAAGAGAAATCTTTAAACTTGTACTCATTAGAACTTGTATCAAAGTAAATAAACATTGAGGGTACAGAATCTTTTGAATTAAAGACTGATAAAATTTTTACATCTTGCCCGCAAAGTTTTTCCCTTAGATTAAGATAATATTCAAATACCCATTCTCTTGGTACGTCATTAATATGACCTATTAAGTTTTTAGTAGAAAT
>JGI10211J14876_10000649_pt1 | contig 14989 bp, 15 predicted proteins | sample Etolagsediment_FD_14876 | JGI IMG/M metagenome (IMG submission 14876)
GAAATGCCTTTAAGCCCTCCTTTAAGACCTCCAGACGTAAGTGAACGTGCTTTCATAATTTCACGGCCTGTCTTGGTGAAGGGGGTTGCTACGCCTAAGAAGCGTGACCCTCCTGCTCCCGCCATAGCAGGGCTAGTTCCAACCGCCTCACCTGCACCCCGTAGGAGTCCTTTAAATCCTTGTACTCCTGCACGAGGTGCGCCGCGAACTCGACTAAACATATTTTTCGCACTTTTGCCAATCTTTCCAAAACCTCCCCCTCTACGAAATCTAGAAATATCAGCGGCGATACTGGTAATGTCGGCAAGACTTGAGACCATACCCATAACACCCGTGGCTTGCGCGCCCATTTGAACGCCTGTTGACATTCCTGCCATAGTTCCCATAACTTTTGCAAGAGCCCCATCAAAAGCATCAAGACTTGTTCGTACTACCTCTGTTGTAGTTGAAAGCATGTTAAACGCTACGTCGGCACCCTGAATTGCTATTTTAGCATCTTTCATCGCCTCGGCAGCATCTACGCTCAAACCACCTACAACAGTCTGCTCCCCCTTAAGTTCTTCTCTGGTTGGAAGTTTTTGCCCAGCCTGGTTACGCATAATCTTTTCTAGCTCGCCCGTGCTTTTGCCTGCACTTTGAGTTAGAATGGCTTCGATATCAGATTTACTTAACCCTGCTTGAGAAGCCATAAGCTCCATTTGAGAAGCCATAGCCCGTGGGTCATTTTGGAATCTTCCTAAATCTGCTTCAATAGCTTTGAACATTTTCGCGAGAACCGCGGCTGGGTCTTGTGAAAGTTCTTGTGTTGTAGCTCCGACATTTAGACGAGCGAGGAGGGCGGCAGTTGCTTGTTGCTGTTTAAAATCTGTTCCAGTGATTTTACCAACAGCATCAATAATTCCTGTATCCGGCATAGCGGCCTGTAATCCAGCTACCACGCTTCGCATAGTTCCTGCAAACTGAGTTCCAAATACAATATTCTGAGAACGTGTATTCTCTTTGAAGGCTTCTACTGCTTGAAAAATTGTGTCTGCTAAACGGCCATTCGCTTTTGCAGTTTGGATTAAGCCTTGATTAAAATTATCCGAAGCGTCTGTAGATAGTCCTAAGTAGTTTGTATTTGTTGCAATTGCCTGAGTTGCAAGCCCTAAATTATTACCAAGTCCAACGGCTCTCGCTAAGAACTCTTGAGTTCCCTTATCATTTACTTTAGCATTAGTTCTTAGGGCGGTATCTAAAATCTGACCAGTCTGCCCTAGTCCAATTCCAAAATCTGCGAACTCGCCACTGATAGTCTGTGCTAAACTACCTACATTGAGTTTGTTTAGCTCAGTCATGGCGCCTTTTTGTAACCTAGCGTTTACAAGAGCGTGATTGCCTGTTTGAGCAACAGTCCTGGCCATTGTATTGCCGAACTGTTTAATTTGAGAGCTTGCGCCGTCTAAAGGTCTGGCAATAGCTTTTAACGTACCAAACGCTTTTCCAAACCTACCTAAAGCTGAAGAAAGCTTATCGAAACCTCCTCTGTCCTTTTCTTTTTTATCACCAGACTTTCCAGAGCCAGACTCTTCAAATCCTTTGGATATAGCAGAGGAAATACTTTGAGAAGCACTATCGCCAAAAGCTTTCCCAAAGTCCGAGAATGCGCTCGAAATAGCGTCGTTAAGGGAATTAGCAAGGTCTTTGTTTAGGTCTTCGAAAAACTGCCTATCTTCTGAGGATGCCATTTATTACTCGTCCTGTTCTTTTAATGCTTCGTCTAGATAAGACTCATAGGTATTTAGGTCAACCTGTTTTAATGACCGTAACTTGCTCCCACGTACATCATACTTACGGAATATAGAGTCCTCTTTACCTTCTGGAAGATTCAGTTCATTTTTAAGTTCTTGATAGGACAACGTTCTTCCTGGTTTTTCTGAGAAAGCATCTATTAAATTTCTAATAACCTCTAAACGTCGATGACCTTCTAAGTAATTTAAATTAAATCCATAGATATAGCTTTTGCCGTTCTTCGCTTTCCATACCTTAGAACCACCTTTATACGCTAACAATAACAAAGGCTGTTTGTCCAAATTTGGACGACGCCTAGATTCGCTAGGACCATAACTGTTATACCCAAAAGTGTATAGCTGGCCAGCATACCTAGCCATGTTACGGATAGAACCTAAGCTTTTTCCGGGAGTTCCTTTTCGAAGCTGTAAACTTGACTGAATTTTTCTCGGCATTTTTTGAATTACTCAGACTATAATCTATTATATTATATAGATATGAGTTTGAACCTAGACGACAAGATGGAGCTTGAAGAGTTCCTTGAACAAATAAACTATGCTTTATCTTTAGAGTTTAAGGAAAAATGGAGACATAGATATTCTGAAGCTTTTATTAATATCTTTCAAGGGTTATTGATTGATGCTTTTCAACAACAAAAGCCTATAAAAATCTCTTACCTAGAAAATCATTTCATAAAAAAACATGGATATGATTTACTACAAGTAAGAGATTTTCTCTACATGATAGATATCAGTCTTTACTACCCGATGATTTACCGCTGCTCTTCTTCTCAATAGCTTCTTCCAGCATTTTTGGAGTTCCGCCAAATTTAGGACAGAGGTTCTTGTAGCCACACCAGTCACAGAACTGGTTTACTCTTGGTTTAAATTCATCCGCCTTCTTTTTTCGGATTCGCCACTTTTTTTCGTCTAGTTTCCGCAAAAAAGCCGCAACATGACTCGGAAGGTACTTGATTGTGACCAGATTCCCAGTTAGCGGGTAGTAGTGTGCGACCGTGATATTACGAATATCACACTTGTACATCTTTGAGATAGCGGCAGTATAAATCATAAGCTGAGGGTCGTTGTAAAGCTCTCGCTTGGTTTTTTCCCTCTTGCTCGTCTTGTAGTCGATTACAAGATAGCCGCCGTTACTACCCTTCACCACGCGGTCAATGATACCGTTCACTTCGAGGTCTGGAATAACCTCTACGGCAAACCTCATCTCTGTAGAGACGTTTTCAGTTAGCTTGCTGTTAAAGGAATGGAAGTTACGAATACATTTTTGAATATCTTCGCCACGACCCGCGAACTGATAACTATCACGTAGTAGCGTGGCGTGTTCCTGAAGCTCCTCGATGGTCGAGGCTTCCACGCCGTCTTCAAAGATTTTGTGAATATATGAGCCGAACTGCAAAGCGTCCGTTGAAAGCCCTTCATTATACTCCTCTGGGAGATAGTGGATGTACTTGTAGCGATATTTTTGCTCGCATTCGTCGAAAGTGTTCAATTTTGAGGGGGAGAAGCCTTTAATATACATGATGTTACCGTCCAACCTTATTAAAGAGTATTTGCACTCGAAGTTCCCGACAAATAAGGTATTTGGTCAAGAATTTACGACCAATTCCATCTTTGCCGAGGACGAAAAACTCCATATGTCTATCAATATGGATACAGGGTTATGGCAAGATTTCAAATCACAGGAAAAGGGTAACTTCGCACAATTAATCGCTGCTGTTGAAGAAATTCCATATGAATCTGCACTATCTTATCTACGTAGTAAGCTGTTTGATACTCCAGAACTTCTGTTTGAAGTATCCTCTATTCGTCTCGAACAAGAACCAGTTACAAACAGTAACATCCAAGACATCTTCAACTCATTTAAGAAGTTTGACCCCCGCGCTATTAACGAAAGCAACCTCACGGAAAGGTTGGCGCGAAAGTTTATCCTGTCTAGAAAATTACAAAAAGGTAGCTTTTATGTAAGCACCAGCGGAAGGTACGCAAACAGGCTAATCATTCCGTACATGAAAGATGAAAAGCCCTACTACTTTCAGGCACGTAATCTTAGCATTGTCGGTATGAAATATCTCAACCCCTCTCGCGGCGTTACAGGAGTAAAAGCTTCTGATATTCTGTACCCATTCAAAGAGGATTGTGATTATGTGTTTATCACAGAGGGACCCCTAGATGCTATCACACTACAGATAAACGGCATTAACGCTACTTGTACACAAGGTAGCCGACTATCCCACGCGCAGGCAGAAATGCTTAAGACCAAGCAGATTATTTTTGCTTATGATAACGACGAGGCTGGGGCTGAGGGGGTACGGCAAGCCCGTCGTATGATGCTAAGCAAAAATAAAAATGAGTTCTGTATTGCAAGACTTCCACAGAATCTAAACAAGACTTACAAAGACTGGAATGAGCTTCACATTGACTGCGACTCTAAAGCTCAGTTCAGAGATTTTCTTGTTGCAGGACTAAAGCCCGTAGACTTTGAGTACGAGATTACCGAAGCACTAAACTAAACTCTTCACTGTAGAAGGTCTGCTCAAGAAGAGTATACTTAACTTCTACAATGTAATCGCCCTTCTCTAGCGCCGAAGTATCCCAGGTATACAGAATCGTACTTTCAGAACTCACATTAACTCCCGTAGAAGTCCAAGCAACAATATCTGTTAAAAGACCTGTAGTTCGCGGATTTCTTTTACGGATTCTAATTTCAGCATTATCAATTACAGTTTGACGCCAGATATTTTTAAGGTCTTGCCCCATCTCCTTGTTAGCAACAAACATATCAGTTGTAATTCTCAAAGTCTCAATAGAGCTTAGTTGAATATACTTATTTTGCAGTTTGTTATGAGTAGTAATTTGAAGAGGTTCTGTGAACGTAACTACTCTGTCATTGTATGTTTCAAATTTATTCCAGTACAGCTTCCAGCCTGCTGAGGCATCTACTGTTTCGAAGTCTTTGACAAGCCACACATCAAACCACTTTCCATCAGATAACCCTAAAGAAGAAAATGATGGATGGGCTGCACCATCGGCAATAACTGCAAATTGNCCGGTGGTTANACTGTAAATTGCACTTGCCGCTGATGTATCGGGGTCATACACCCCNGGAACCTGTACCTCCGCTCCGTTACTTACATCATAGTACGCGGCGACAGCAGAGAGACCTGTAGCATTAAGCATACCGTATTCAGGTGTTCCTAAATCACTAACTGTACGGTTAATGTAAATATCAGGACTGCCGTTCGTAGTTGTCGTATCAGGCAGGATATAAACCGCGCTAATTGAATACGGGTTAAAGTACGACCCGTTATTCGTAAACATCATGTCTAGCTGCGTGCGAGTTAGAATGCTTGGGCGGTTATATCGTTTAATTACTGTGTATCCGTTGAAAGAAGCCATGATAATATTATTTAGGATTTATCTCTTACGGAGCTTCTCAAATTCTTGACGCTCACGCTCCCACTCATCCTTAAGTAATTGTATATAGGTTTGCCTTTCGATGAATGTTAAATCACCTACATCGGAGAGACTGATATTTGCGTGCTTAACTAGAAGATATGCTTGAGATTCCAAGTCATCTTCTCTCCAAAAACTAGTTAGCTCGCGGTAAAAAAATCTTCGTTGAGACCAATGTTCACTCGGTTCTTATAACCACACTCATTACAGGTGTAGAAGAAATGGTCCTCCATTCCATAATCAGGAGTAAAGATTTTTCTACGCAACGTATCAATATCACGAACAGTTGTTTTTTGGATAAACGCCTCTAGAATGGTCTTGTCAGTAATGCCACCAACGCTGTAGACAAACTGGTACAGGTTCTCCATGAGGCGTTCGGCGCTGCTATAAAGGTGCTCATCTTGAGCCCTAGGCAGCTTGATAACTGCTTCTTGCTGCGAGTCAGGAAGCATAAACCGCATATGGTCTTCAGTAAGCGGTGTTGTTTGTAGGGTAGAGATTTGTAGAGTTAGCTTGCTTGTTCTTGCACAGTTACTACAATCGTGTTGAATGGGATAATCATCTCCGTAAGAAATACCACGAATTCTGAAGAGAAGATATAAACGGTCATATGGAGTAAGGTCAGAAACCTCTACACCACGGACACAGTTACGTAGAAGTCTCTCGACTGTTTCGTTTGGTTTCGATACTGAGCGCGCAGACTTTAGAATTCGCTCATCATCAAAAGTGAATGGGCGAATTTCTGCGACCCGCTCCCCATTTTGATAAAGAAGACCTTGAGATGGCAGTTCAACAGTTATCCAGGCCATTTTTGTCTTGACGTTAGCTAGTAGCCTATCTAACGCATCAGAAGACATTCTATCTTCCGGCATATTCCCAGCCATCATAGCAGATTTGTGCTGAACGGCTGCACTATCAACCTTTTCTAAACCTTCGGTCGGTGTAGGTGCAGGTGCAGAAGCTCCCATCTGGGCTTGGTGTTTTTGTACAAGGTCAACAATAGATTCGTTACTCATGATAAAAATTTAATATTTTAGACTATTATAGTTACGGTTTGAAGATTATCGTAAAAAATGTAAATTCTTTATTACAAACCCACAATAAAGAACTTCTAAGTATTCTACGAAAGAAGTATAGTGCAAAGATTCCTGGCGCGAGATATAGTAAAGCTTATCGTCGTGGTTGGGATGGTGCAAAATACTTTATTACAGAGAAAGGCAGTTTCGGGACAGGACTACTTCCATTCATCCTTAAAGACCTTGAATTAGCAGAGATTTCTTACGAACTTGAGGACCACCGAGATGCAGTAGTAGATAGGCATGATATAGATATAGAGAAAATTCAGTATCGTGACTATCAAGAATCGCTGATTAATCTTGCGCTAAAAAAGCGAATGGCGCTTATTAAAGCTCCTACGGGCGCGGGCAAGACTGTCATTTTGGCAGGGATACTGAAAGCGTTAGAAAATAAAACAGGTTTAATATTCTTTACGCAGAAAACGCTGCTACTGCAAACTTACGATTTTCTTACTAATTTAGGGTTTGATGTAGGAGTTGCTTTCGGTGATGGGGTAGAGTTAAAGCCTATCACTCTCTGTACAGTACAGTCGATTCACAAGGTATTAGACACTCATCTCGACCAGTCTGAGTTTATCATCTTTGATGAGGTTCATGAATTCTCCAAAGGAAAACTTTCTACAAAGGTTGTGAAGTCATTTCCGAACGCCGTATACCGCTTTGGAATGTCTGCTACGATGCCGAAAGACCGTATGGCAAAGCTAAATTTAGTAGCGTATCTGGGGGATATTATCTCGGAGGTTGATGTCGCTCAGTTAGTTGATGACGGGTTTCTCACACCGCCTACAGTAACCTTCCTCGAACTTCCAGAGTACAGAGACCATTCGTTACTAGATTCCAGTTATAGCGACATATATGAGAAACACGTCGTTCATAGCGACATTAGAAATGGGAAAATCAAAAAAGTATGCGATAGTATCGAGACTGGTAGAATATTGATTCTAGTGAAGAATCTGAAGCATCTGGAAATTCTAAAAGCGATGATTCCAGAAGCATACACTTTAGAAGGGAAAGATGATTTAACACACCGAAAAGGAGTGATTAAAGCCTTTAAGAATGAGCAACGCTCAGTATTGATTGGCACTAAGATTCTACAGACTGGTGTAGACATCCCAGAGATTACGCATCTTATCAATGCACGCGGCCTTAAGTCTGAGATTGCTACGCTCCAAGCACTTGGAAGAGCGCTGCGTATTCACGAAAGCAAAAGCAAAGTATATATATACGATTTCGCGGACCAAGTACCGTACCTAAAAGAACATGCTGCGGCGAGACGCAGAGCCTATAAATCCTTAAAGATTACAATACAATGATTAAGAATAAAGAAGAATATATAAAGGCATTAAGTAAACTTAGACCCGAAGATGCTGAAGACCTTAGATTTGTACGAGACAGAATTCAAAAAATAATCGACTCTTCCAATATCTCAGAAGAGTCGATTAAAGATTTATATCAGATTATTAGTCTTCTATTTACAATTTATGGTAGGTTTGTATTTTACAACATTACTTGGCTAAAGCAGGGTTACATGGAGGACTAAGCCTGCTCAGGTTGAGGGGCAGTTTCGNACTCCTCTTCACCTTCCTCTTCCTCTTCTTCGGCAAGGGCATCCCAATCAATATCCTTGAAAAGGGTCTCAAGCTCTTGCATAAGGTCAGTCATTTCGTCGGCACCTAAACCAAGCCCTCCTTCAGGGCTATCAAGGTCTTCCTCTTCTTCGGCACTCTCGTCGGCGCGGGCATTCATATCCTCCTCACCTTTCTCAACCTTCTTTTTCTTCTTGCCCATAGGCTTCGAGGCTTTTTTACCCCCTTTCTCCATCTCAGGCTCCTCGTCTTCCATCGGCTCTTCCTCTTTCTTCATATCTTTCTTTGGCATTTCCTTTGCTTCAAAGAGCGACTCGACCAGACTATCTAAGTCTATTTCGCGGAAAAGAACACCTTCCGACATTACTTCCGCATCATCAAAGAGACCGAAGATGAAATCATTAACATCTAGTGCTTGAATGCCGCCTTTCTTTCGCAGACACTTGGAGAAAGCCTCAAACACATCACGAACAACGCTTTCTTTTTCACAAGTCGATGCCAATGCCTCGAAGAGAACAGACTGTGCTTTGGCAAGATTTGAGAAGGTCGGAACAAACTTCATATTCTGAACGTTAATACCGTACGACTCGTTTAACTCGCCAAGAATCTCTTGTTTAATAGGCTTCTTAAATTCAAAGATACGGGCAACATACTCACGAATATCTTTCTGAGAAATATTGGCAACATCTGAGGCTTCGTAAATCGAGGCGAAAACTGTTTTAATGTCGGACTTAGAAGCGAGAGCTAGATAGGGTACAGCCGTGATAGCCGACCGAAGAGCCTCTAAAACAGTATCATCGTCATTGTAAATGCACGAAGCAAGAGCAGCAATCTTTTCGTTCTTTATCCAAGACCGAGAGAAGTTTTCTTTTGATTCGCTAAGCTCGGAACGAATTAACTCTTGAGAGCAAACCATTTCGAATACTGTTTTTTGGGTATCAAAAGGAACTTTAAGTTCGCCTTCAGAAACAACTTCTTCCCAAGTTTTACGAGGAACATTAAATGCCTTACCAAGAGCGTTGGCAAGCTTTAGTGAGTTTGAAATCTCTTCAAAAGAAAGAAGAGTATCTTTATTTTCTTTAAGATACTCTACTGCTTTCTCACGAATCTCGCCAAGCTTTGTATACTCAGCCGTCTCTAAAATATTCTGGTTATCGGTAAATGATAAGGCGCGTCTTTCTAGTTTAGCACGAACCTCACTAATTCGACTACGGCTTTGAAATGATTTAAGAATAGTAGAAAAATTATTTTCTGCGTCCGAATACTCATCATCACGAAGACTTCCAATAAATGAATGAATGGACTCATTTACTCTAGTATCTACACTTTGATTCGAGTACAGGTTATTTGCCTCGTTTACCTGAATATTCTGTAAGCAGACACCGACTGCGGTCTCTATAATCGTGCAGTCTACAATAAGATTGCTCTCTGTAAGAAAAGATGCTTTATCGTTCTTCGCATCGAAATCAAAAAGAACCATATTCTCACGAACAATTCGACTAAGATAGTTCATGGATAGGTTTACTTTTGCAATGGACTGGTCACGACCAAAAAATGTAGATGTAATCATAATATATAATAAGCCTAGGTATCTTTATGTAGGATACCTATTTGGCAGTTTTTAAAAAATTAAAAAATTATTTCGGTTATTCTGGAGGAGGACCTTCGCCCTCTGGTGGACCTTCACCCTCTGGAGGGGGTTCTCCAGGCGCTCCTGGAGGCGCTGGCATTCCTGGCATTCCCGGCATTCCGCCCGCCTGGCCATCCTTTTCTTTTTGCTTCTCGACCCGCGACTTCATATCGTCAATCTCGGCATCAGTCATTGAGAAGTACTCCTTGTAGAGGTACTCATCATCGAAAAGCATTAAACCTTTTACGGCTTGTACGATTCGAACTTTCTGCTCATCCACTTCCAAACGCCGCTTCATAAACATATCGGACGGTGAAGTGAGTTTTATGTCAACCGAATCAATCAAGCTTTTTGGAAGACCAACTAAGGTAAGGTGCCGACGTAGAAGTACATTTAGTCCAGCCTCGACATCGCGCTGCAAGCGCTGAACAGCTTTTGCAAACTTAACGTCTAGTTGAGATAGATTAGCCTTTCTCTCGGGAGACTTATCTTTTTCAACAATAAAGTCTTTCGGAACTTTTAGAGCGGCAAGAAGCTTATCACGGAAATACTTAACATCCTCAGTCTCGCCAAGGTTTTGAGCACCAGGAAGAACTTCAACTCTTGTACCTTGACCGTTTCGAATAGGAATGAAGAAATCCTCATCTACGGCAAGGGGGTTGTACTGATGGTCGATTGTATTCGACCCTGGATTCCACATAGGCTGCTTCTTAAATTTAGCTTTGATTCGTTCAACGAAGGCTTCTACCTTTGATTGTGGAAGGTTTCCTGTTTCCAGATAGAAAGCGCGTCTTTCAGGAGCGCGTTGGATGCGGTACACAAGCATCGCATCTTCCATTAGCATCAATGATTTGAAAACACGAACACCATAAGCAAGAACACCTTTTCCGTAGGGGTAGAAATTTGCATCCGAGGTCATTCTACGGAAGTGGACAATTTGGTCCTTGTTGAGTTTTATAATGTTCTTCTTCTTTTTATCAGGAAGGAAGGACTGAGAGTAGTCTGTGCCCGAAGCTCTCTTGTCTGGAATCTCTTGTAAGAACTCTTTCAGGTATCCATACTTATCTTCAACGCGGTAAATAAAGTTTGGATTAAGTACCTTAAGGCGTTGAATTCCTTTTCCAATGTTATTAAGGTCTACAACATTTTCAACAAAACAATCCCCGTACTTTGCAACATTTCGAACAATATCCCAAATGCACTTGTCCAATCGCGATTGCTTGATGAAACGATTTACTTCGTCTTTCACCAGGCTGTTGTCGGTGTTCAGTTCAAAGAGTTCTTCGCGGGTATTTTCCTGAGTAGCGTCATCAGCATAAATATCCAATGCAGCGCCGACCTCGGATTCCTGGTCCATTCGCTCATAATCAGCATAGCGCCGTCTTCGCTCGCTTTCAACGCGAGGCATAGCATGAGCACCTTGAGATTTACCATACCCCCCTGAATAATCTTCCGGTGTTTCTATTGCAGCCGACTTCGCATCTCCCGCTAATGGTTGTTGTTGTAACGGACGACCTCTGCGTTTTTCTCCAAAAAACTTTTGGAAAAACGCAGAGAATCTACCGCGATAACCAGGGGTATCATCTCCGTAGGTATTTGTGGACGGGAACTCTGTCGAGCCCATATCTTCATTTATTTGTTCAGCCATTTGTGGTAATCTCTAATATCTTCGTCCTGTGAGTATTTAGTACTAATAACAGGCATTGGTGCTGAATTGTTATTGATATCCTCAGAGGATAGAGGTTCAGGACTTCCTCTATACAAATCATCCATAGTATGAGCAGCAAGAGCAAGACTCATTACTAAATCATCATTATAGCCTTCGTCTGCTTGAACTTTACCAGTTTTTTCGTCAATAACAAAAGTTAGTAATTCATTTACAGTTCGCTCAGAATTAATTTTGATTCGTCCTTTACGCAGACAATCCTCTAAATCTGCCAACACGACTTCCCGAGTCTTTGTGGTGAGCATAAGACCAAACTCGCCTTTCTCGTCCATTACTAAGTTATCGTATTCTAGAGTTTCCCATAACTGCTCAATCAATGCCAGACCCAAACCATTACGCTCAACTTGTACATAAGCGGTGTTGTACGCATAGCCTTCTTTACATATAATCTCAGCAAACTTACTTAAAGGAGTTACGTTTGAGTAAAACTCTGCTACCTGTTGACCATTATATAGATTTATAATATGGAATGCAGAATGGTCTCGCTCACGACCGTACGAAGCATCAACCGCAATTAGATAATTGTAATACGGCATAGGCTCCTCCCACACACGCATTCTGTGAGTGTATCTGGAATCCCAATCGTCGGAAGTTGTTTCTCGCATAATTCCAAGCGTGTTTCGGTCAATGAAAGTATCTCCCGTTCCAAGGAACTCACATTCGTATTCCTGAAGCCACGCTTTGTCGCTCATGTTCGGACGAGTTTCTTCATACCACTCAGGAGTATACCACGGATGTTCTTGCCATTCAATATCTACGATATGGAATTTATTTTCTCCTTTTAACGCGCCTTGATACAGCTCGTAGTACAGATTACTCATACCATTCACTGTGGAGATGATACACGCAGCACCACCAGTCGAAATCGTAGGGTAGATTGCCATCCAGAACTCACGCATCTTCTCTACGAAAGCAGCCTCATCTACAATAAGCAGAGATACCGATTCACCACGACCAGCACCTGCGGGCTGAGACTTCACCTGAGAGCCCGTAGAAAGCCTCAGAACGTGCTTGTTCTGTTCCAAGACCTTGGGCTTCATCCATGCAGGTAAGTCCTCGTACATGGCTACTACACGCGCTAGAAAGGCTCTTGATTCGCGGTCGCCAATAGATACTACCATGACGTTCTTATGGTCGTTGAAAATAACAGTCCACAATGAATACGCTGCTGCAAGAGTTGTAATTCCCGCCTGTCGGAATTTTTTTACAAGGGTAAATCTGTTACCGTGAATCTCGCCAATCATTCGTTCCTGAAAAGGAAACAAATCGAACGGCATAACTCCCTTTACAGGATGAATTACCTTTACGTAAGTTTTGATAAAATGAGCTGGGTCTTTAGAACATTTATCCAACTCTGATAAAATTTCTTGTCTGTCCACGCTATTATATAGCATGAACTACTACGTAATTATCGCAACTCGCACGACCGAGAAAGATAGACGCGATTCCAAGCTGACTGTAGCACGACTTGAAAAGTATTTTACCGAGGCTGGTTGGCAGGTAAAGTTCATGGAAAATGAGAGTTCAATTTGGGCTGCTCACAGAAAAGGAGTTAAAGAGTTTGATGTTCAAGACGAAGACGCAGTAATTCTATGCCATGATGATATTGAGATTCTTCTACAGAAAGAAGATTTCAATATGCTTATCGGTAAACACCTCGCTGACCCCGAAACTGGATTCCTTGGAGTTGCAGGGTCTTCAATCATCGACAAGCATATTGGTTGGTTTCAATGTGCGGTGAACAATCAAAGCGGACATGGAGGCTGCTATCATGGGGATTCAGCCCACAACATGTTTTACAGTCATTTCGGACATGTAGGACCAGTAATTGCACTCGACGGATTATTCCTTGCAACTACGGGAAAAGTTCTAAACTCAATTAAGATTGCAAAACCAAAAGCACTTGAACCTGGATGCAATTGGGATTGGTACGATTTCTTTTATACAGTACAAGCCCACATTAAGAAGTTTAAAAACCGCACCATCGCGTTACCAATTCGGCATGAATCCCCAGGGCGCTACCCGAAAGAATTTTTCGATGCAATTCCAACGTGGCAAAAAATTCTATCTAAACACTTGCCGCTCGTTGTACGCTAACTCCATCAGAACCCTTGAATCAAAATACTTCTCACATTGTTTGTCCATAAACTCTTGAAACATTGGGTCTCCTTCTGAATCATATAAAAAGACCATAAACGCTCCGACATTTGATAGGAACTGATTTGATTCCTTTATTGCTTGGTTTTTATCAATCGGAGTCTCGTTTAGAATAATAAGAGTTTTAGCAGAATCTATTACCCGAGATAAAAGCTTTGCGTCAGTTATCTTTAGATTTTCAAAATATCCAGGATACGGACAGACTAAGATGTATGGGATATTCATCATCTTGCACACTGCGGCTGCATAAGCACAAGTTCCGTTCCTTGGAACAATGTATACTAAGTCTGGTGCAAGACTCTTAAAGAACATCATAATATTGTCTGTCGCAACCTGTCGTTTTGTAGGCAAGCCGCCAAGACCTGTACGAGGAAAGGATTCATCTCCAAAAACAGACAATATTTTCTTCTGCATAAGCACTATTATATACTACCATGCAAGACTCTTCTAATCGAAACTTCTACACTATCTGGGATTGGTATGATGCTCCGTATTTGATTCGTTCGTATGCTCCTGTTCATTGGGAGAAAGGAAGTTGGATTGTGCGTGTAGTTCCGGGGAATGGATTTCCGTTTGAAGGGCTTCCACTTACATTTCGCGAAGATTGTGAAGTTGTACAGACTGAAATTGAAGGTTGTTGTTATCTATTTGTGAAAGACCCTAAAAACCTTCCTTGGCCTCCTCCCAACCCAAAGGGATTTGCGTTCGGGACAGGCAAACCGAAAGAATACTTTACAGAAATGTAATCTTCCAACGAAAGAGAAGACTGAAGTAGGTTTCCTTATAGATAGGAGTGAACTGCTTATAAGCGCATAGAATATGCCCAGGACTAAACTCCTCTTTGAGTTCAATAACCGTCTGGTCTTGATAAGGGTCTCCTAACAACGAAATTCGAACCCGCGATAAATCGCTAAAGGACTGCTTCTTTTTTAGATAGGGATTTTCAACAAACAAACCAGCCTCATCAATTCGCTGGCCGTTCCCTGTCTCCTCATCCATAAGCCATATATGCGTAATAGATGAGGTGCTTTTTCCTACTCTTTCAAGGACACCGAAGGTTTCGTCCTCAGAAATTTTTACATCTGAGTCGGAGTATAAATCGGCTTTAGAGAGCTTTACGCTTTTTAAACCGCCTCCATAATCCTCATACGATAAAGGAGAAACGAGACCTACCACGGAGGACGTAGCTGTTGTTCCAGAAGCGCCAATACCAACTTGGTATTTTGAAATCTGGTAATGTATGAGGTCACACGCCTCACCCCCAGGAATGTCTACACCACATTCGTTTAAATCACATCCTGTAAGCGACATGAACTGAGCTATGCTTCTACCCATGCCGCCGCAAATGACGTTTGAATCGTCGTATACGACCTCTTCTTTTTTAGTTCGGCTATCTCGTTTAACAATTGTTAAATGCCCGACTATCTTATTTTGTTCTACGAAGTTCATGCTGGCGGCGCTCCTGCCCTGCACTCGCGCTCCTATTTTATATAGCCACAAAAACAAAAAAAGCCATGACAGGAAAAATCCCATCACGGCTTATTAAAAAGATTGAGATAAAACTACTCAGC
>JGI10211J14876_10000651_pt1 | contig 14949 bp, 6 predicted proteins | sample Etolagsediment_FD_14876 | JGI IMG/M metagenome (IMG submission 14876)
CGAATGGTTTATGCGTTCAGTTTCTAAACTGGTAACCGGCCAATACCTATTAACGCATATGCGTTGAGTGTATGGACCGGGGAGTTTTGGACTTGGGCAGTCTTGAATTAAGGAGGTTAACATACACCGGTTTATAAGCATCGGATTCAATGTCCGTTGATTCTTCTGTTATGTTTTGTCCCAGCGAATCATGATAGTATGGTCAACGTATTGAACATACGTTCGTATAAGAAATGGTTAATAAGTGTAAGATGTTTTGTTTCTTATTCTTATGGCAAGTTAAGAATTGTGTGGGTTGAAAAAAGACAACCCAAACTACAACCATTTTGCATTTAACTGTTTCTATTACGGAGGTGTGTTATGAATAGGTCTAAAACAAAAAGAAAAACTCGCTCTTCTGTTTCGAATTGCTTCTTCTTTCAGTTCCCAACACTGCTTCAGAATCGCCTCTTTGCGTCCAAAGTAGACATCATCCGGGCTGATGTTGCCCAATGCTTCATGATATCGCTGACTGTTGTACCAGGCAACAAATTTCGCAATTTCTGTTTCCACTTGTTCCGGGCTTTTCCATATTCGATAACGATCAACCGTTCGCAACGCTGAATCCACATTGGTATGCATCAAAAGGCACTTGATAGTTTGACGTGATATTTGTAAGATTATTGATGTCGTACGAAGAAAATTATGTTCTGTAACCGTTTAGATGGAAAATCTCAGCTTTGGGTTCTGATATAAATTTGGAGGAGCACGAATGAGAAGAGTACTGTCTCTGACAGCCTTGTTACTGATCCTTGTTTCGGCTGCGCAATTGCCGGGAGCCGAAATGCCCTCCGGGAAAGCCTTCACAAACTCTATAGGCATGAAGTTCGTCCGTATTGAACCAGGCGAATTCAGAATGGGCCAGTTAAGCTCGCCTCTGGCAGCCGAAGTGCTGCGTGGCAAGAGCTTTTTGTGGGAGGGCGACTACGACGAAAAGCCCGTGCACAGGGTCAGGATAACCAGGCCTTTCTATATGGGCGTCGTCGAGGTCACGAATTATCAGTATGAACTTTTCGACCCGAAGCGCAAAGCCGACCGGGGCAGGTTTAACGGCCTGAGCAAAGATGACGACGAGGCCGTTATAAACGTCAACTGGTACGATGCGCAGGCCTTTTGCGAATGGCTCAGCCATCAGGAGGGGGCAGACTATCGTTTGCCTACCGAAGCCGAGTGGGAATATGCCTGCCGCGCCGGAACGAAGACCAATTACTACTGCGGCGACCTGCTGCCTGAAGAGTATCACAAAAACGCATGGCGGACGAAGAATCCGGTGCCGGTGTCATTGCACGTGGGCAAGACTCCGCCGAATCCGTGGGGCTTGTATGATATGCACGGCAACGTAGAGGAGTGGTGCAGCGACTGGTACGGGCCTTATACCGAAGGAACAACGAAGAATCCCGTCGGTTATGACAGCGGTGCTTTCAAGGTTCTTCGCGGCGGAAGTCACGGCACACACATATTTTACCTTCGAAGTGCCAACCGCCTTGGAGCGGTTCCCGAGAACAGGAACTGGATGTTTGGCTTCAGGGTGGTTTTGGCGGACATGCCCAAAACCAAACCTTTGCTGGTTAAAACCCCGCTGAACCAGGTGGGCGTTGTTCAGCGAGAGCCTGCTTTAGTTTCCCATGGGCCCGAGCCTGACAAACCTTATTTCAAAGGGCCTCGCAAGTTTACGGTAATACCGCCCGATGCCGCCGGCCCGGTATTCGCTTCGCATAATCATGGGCCAGGCCTCGTCGAATGTCCCAACGGTGACCTGCTGGCGGCATGGTTTACCACTGTCACCGAGGGCGGCAGGGAGGTGGCCATAGCTGCGAGTCGCTTGGTATGGAGAACCGACCAGTGGCAACCGGCATCGCCTTTCTGGGATGCGCCAGACAGAAATGACACAACGTCTTCTCTTTGGAATGACGGCAAGGGTAGGATTTATCATTTCAACGGTGTATCAAATTCGGCGGCAATTGTAAGTATACTGTGTATAAGAAGCTCAGACGATTCCGGGGCGACATGGACCGGCCCGAGGATCGCAATGCCTGAGCACAAGATCGGCCAGGTCACGGCTAACAGTTGTCTGCGCCTGCCGGACGGTACGATCGTAATGCCTAATGATGATCAGCAGGGTGCCAGCAGGGTGTGGCTGAGCAGTGACGAGACGCTGAGCTGGAAGTGGCTGGGCGGAAATATCAAGGGTATCCATCCGGCGGTGGCAGCTCTCAATGACGGAAGGATAATTGCTTTTGGCAGAGGTGGCGCTATCGACGGTATGATGCCGATAAGCATTTCGAGTGACCGGGGAAAAACTTACACATATAAGGCAAGCGAGTTTCCCCCGATAGGCGGGACTCAGAGGTCCGTACTCTTGAAACTCAAAGAAGGACCTTTGTTCTTTGCTTCATTTGCTGGCAGAGGAACCTATACCACGATAACCGATACGGCTGGCAACGAGCGTCAGGTTCGAGGGCTCTTCGCTGCGGTGTCACTTGATGACGGCCAAACCTGGGCTAACAAGCGGCTCGTTACCGATGACGGGCCCGGCAGAGCGGTCGAGTGTACCGGCGGTGGGCTCTTTACGCTTAGTCCTTACAGCGCCGAATACCGTGGGTACATGCAGGGCTGTCAGAGTTCCGATGGTCTGGTACATCTGATAACAAGCAGAAATCACTATGCTTTCAACTTGAAATGGCTGTTGACACCGGCGCCGACACCGGCAGTTGAGCCTCTGAAAGTTGGCACACTAGTGGATACATTTGACAAAACCGACAATATCGAAAGTATCGGGTGGTTCCCGTATAAGGCTATTACCGGTGCGTTCAACGATGATGGGCAGTATGTCATAGATTCTGTCGGCAGCACCAACGGGCTCAACCGCATCGTGGGCGAGGGTTCCTTCGATATTACCCTGACTCTAAGCAGTATAAGGGTCAACCCCAAGACCCCTTATGCCATGCCCTCGATCATTACCGGATTCAAGGACGCACTGGACAGAACGGTGTTTATGACCATGAATTCAAAAGGCATATCTCTGATGGTAAAGGATAACGAATCCGAGCCTGCATTTAGGAATAATTACACTGACCAGGCGACTTTCTCCTCGCCGCCGAAATCAGCAAAGATAAGGTTAGTCTGGGATGCGAAAGATCGGCGATACCGGGTATTCTACGGTATAAACTCAAGCGAGGCGGTAACGGAATTGCCCTCGAGTGTCGAAGGAGTCTATCTCGGCAGTGAGTTCACCGAGTCCACGTCGCTGTATATCCTCGTCAGCAACGGCGTCGTCGAGGTCGATCGCTGTGAAATCAAACCTCTTTGCATTTAATTAAAAGGGAAGTTTAATGAGAAAGTCATTTTGCATTGTTTTATATTGTCTACTGGCTGTGACGGCTTTTGCCGAGATGCCGAAGGGCGATGAGTACACCAATTCTCTGGGCATGAAGTTTGTCCGAATAGAACCCGGCACATTCCAAATGGGCCAGTCCGGGCTATTGCCCTTTGAGGTTTTGCCCCATACAGGCGGCCGAGGCGATCGCATGGATACACTCCGGCCGGGCGATTTCGATGAAAAGCCGGTGCATACCGTCAAAATCAAAAAAGCCTTCTACATGGCTGTCTGTGAAGTCACCAACTTTCAGTATGAAATGTTCGATTACAATCACAAACTGAGCCGAGACAACCAACAGGGCATTTCCAAAGATGATGATGGAGCCGTAATATTCGTAAACTGGTATGAGGCTAAGATATTCTGTGATTGGCTAAGTAGAAAGGAGGGTCTGCCATATCGATTACCGACCGAGGCTGAATGGGAATACGCTTGTCGCGCAGGCACTACTACAAACTATTACCCGGGCGACGTATTACCTAAAGAATTTCGAAAGAAGGGCAGGTCACTCAAGGTTGGTCAGACCCCTCCCAATGCATGGGGGCTGTATGATATGCACGGCAATGTTGAGGAGTGGTGCCAGGACTGGTACGGTCCTTATAAAGCCCGCAAACAGACCGATCCTGTAGGTTACGTCGACGGCAATATTCGTGTCACCCGGGGAGGGAGTCACGGTAACCAGATTTACGGCTTGCGATCCGCCAACCGTCTGGGAACTGTTCCCGAAGACAAGCACGATCTTATAGGTTTCCGGATAGTAATAGGTGAGTTGCCAAAGACAAAACCGCTGCCTGTTCCGCCGCCAGCGCTTCATCAGAAAAACGTAGTGGAGCGAAGTCTCAAAGAGATATCTAAAGGACCCTATCCCGACAAGCCATATTTCAAAGGCCCTCGCAGATACGTGAATATTCCGCATCACATGGAAGGTCCTGTCTTTGCCTCACACAACCATAGCCCGGATATAGTTGCCTGTCCCAATGGTGACCTGCTGGCAACTTGGTATTCCTGTGTTTCCGAGCGTAATCGCGAGATGACCGTTGCCGCTGCCCGGCTCCGTTATGGACAAGAGCAGTGGGACCCAGCGTCGCTGTTTTGGGACGGTCCCGACCGAAACGACGTTGCACCCAGTCTGTGGTCTGACGAAGATGGCAAAATCTACTGGTCGACCGGTCTATCCACAGGCGCCGGTTACAGTCAGTCAGCCAAGGTGCTGAGAAGCTCAACCGACAGCGGCAAAACCTGGTCCAGGCCCACACTCAGGGGGACCGAACGCATAAGAGGAGTCTTCCCGGGTAAGGTAGCCTTTAAACTTAAAGACGGGACCCTGGTCGGTGACGCCTTTTCGCACCTACTGTTCAGCCGAGATAACGGTATGACCTGGACTAATCCCGGTGGTGACATCCGAGGACACCACGTCTGTGCCGTACAGTTGAATGGTGGCAGGTTTTTGGCATTGACCAGAGGCGAGGAAGTCGATGGCGTGATGGCCATGAGCATCTCAGATGACCTCGGAAAAAGCTATACCTATAGTGCAAGCGAATTCCCTCCTATAGAAGGCGGCCAGCAGTCGGTACTGTTACGGCTCAAAGAAGGGCCGCTTTTCTTTGCATCTTTCGCCGACTGGGGGATACCTATTACCGATGCCTCCGGAAAAGAGCGGATGGTCCGAGGGTTTTTCGCGGCTGTCTCTACCGACGAGGGAAAAACGTGGCCGTACAAAAGACTTATAACCGATGACGGTCCGGGGCGACCAGTTGAGAGTACTAACGGCGGGCTATTTACAATGAGCGCCGGAAACTCGGAATATCAGGGTTATTGCAACGGATGTCAAAGCTCTGATAATCTGATCCACATTATCAGCAGTCGCCAGCACTTCACATTCAATCTCAAGTGGCTGATGACCCCTGCTCCGGCGCCGCGTTATCCACTTATAAAAGTCAAACACGTCAAGGAAACATTTACCGGTCCGGACTTTGACGCCGACGGCTGGGGTGAGTATCGAAACTATCAGGGCGGTTTCACCGGCAAAGGTACATATCAAATCGATTCTACCGGACGCTTAAACGGACTCAACCGCATTGTTGGAAAAGGTTCTTTCGAAGCCGTTATGGAATTCAAGAATCTGCGATTCAATCCCCCGGCTCCAAGCACATACCCCGGAGTGCTTTTGCGGCTGAGAGACACTCGAATTAGAAATCTGTTTTACTACATTGGACCCGATCAACTCCAGATCCTCACGCTCGACAAACAGCATGATTACGGCAACGGTACTTATGATCGTTCAACTGAAAGTAAAGTCGAGCTTGAAAAGGCCCCGAAATCCGCAAAGGTTAAATTCCTCTGGACCGAATCGGACCGCCGACTAAGGGTTTTCTACGGTCTTGACGGAGCCGAACCTGATACAGAGATGCCCTATTCTCGCGTCAAAGAAGGCAAAAAAGATGCTGCCGCAGCACCTCCAACAGGTATCTTCTATGGCAGGCCTTTTAGTGAAACTACCGCGATCTACCTCATGGCCGAAAGCGGCCGCTGTGATATCGATTCTTTTGAATTACGCCCGCTGGACCCGTGATGCCGACTGTTTACAGAAATCTGAAATCACCTTTAGGAGATTATTAAGATGAAAAAGAGACTGTTTGTATTTGTAGCTTTAATTCTCCTGGCGATGTCCTTTGCCTTCGCAAAGATCCCGACCGATGAAGAATACACCAACTCGATAGGTATGAAATTCGTTCGCATCAAGCCGGGCACTTTTAAGATGGGTGTAGGCAAAACTCCTTTACCTGTAGAATTGACCCACCAGCGAGGTACGCAACCCGAGGGTGATTTCGATGAAAAACCTATTCATACGGTAGAAATCACAAAACCTTTCTATGTCGGCATTCATGAGGTAACAAACTTTCAATACGAGTTGTTCGACCCTGAGCATAAGAAGTTGAGGGGTAAGGATGAGGGGCTTTCGAAGGAAGACGATGAGGCAGTAATCAATGTGAACTGGTATGAAGCGCAGGCTTATTGCCGGTGGCTGAGCGACAAAGAAGGTATGCCTTATCGCTTACCGACCGAGGCCGAATGGGAATACGCCTGCCGGGCTGGAACAACCACGGCTTACCATACTGGTAACACACTACCCGATTCGTTTCGTAAAAACGCTACCATGGCGGTAAAAGCGGAACTTGTTCCACTGCATGTCGGTAAGATTTGTCCTAATGCATGGGGTATTTACGATATGCACGGCAACGTAGAGGAATGGTGCTACGATTGGTACGGATCTTATAATGAAGAGAGACAAGTTGACCCGTTGGGATATGTTAGTGGTGATTTCAAGGTCACGCGAGGTGGTAGTCATGCTACTCATGTTTATTATCTGCGATCTGCCAATCGCCTGGGGACGGTTCCGGAAGACAAGCACTGGCTTATTGGTTTTCGAGTGGTGATCGGCCAGATGCCCAAAACCAGACCTTTGCCCTTGCCGGAAGTACCCCTAAACCAGCAAAACGTAGTTCAGCGCGACAAGAAACTGATCAGCAAGGGTCCTGACCCGGATAAACCTTATTTCAAAGGGCCTCGCCAGTTTGTCAAGATTCCAAAAGAGGCCGAATATGGTCCTTTATTTGCCGGTCATAACCACTGCCCTGCTATAGTTGAATGTCCAAACGGCGACCTGTTGACAATATGGTACACTGGCATCGGGGAAAGGGAAAGAAATATGGCTGTTGCCGCAAGCCGTCTTGTCTATGGAACAGACCAATGGCAGCAGGCATCACCTTTCTGGGATCCACCAGATAGAAATGATACAGCGCTGTCGCTCTGGTTTGACGGTAAGGACACAATCTATCATTTCAATTCACTGTCTGTAGCATCAAACTGGGCTATGATGGCAGTGGTCATGCGAACGTCAACCGACAGTGGCGCGACATGGTCAAGGTCTCGGCTTATTATACCGGGTCACTGGTATGGACGCCAACTAAGTGAGCCTGTGTTCCGCGCTCGTGACGGTTCTATCGTCATTACCGTTGACGGACCCGACACTCTTTGGATGAGCCGAGATGAAGGTCTCTCATGGTTTAATCCAGGCGGTGACATACCCGGTAATCACTGCGGCGTTGCACAGCTTGACGACGGTACAATCGTGGCTATATCTCGTACAAAACGCACTAAAACAATGCCTATGAGTATTTCCACTGACAATGGTAAGACTTTCACTTACAGCGACACCGAATTTCCACCTGTCGGTGGCGGTCAGCGTGCGGTATTGCTCCGGCTCAAAGAAGGCCCCCTCGTTATGGCAGGCTTTGGTAATATATACGGTAACACTCAGTTTTCTCCTGTAATGATTACCAGCTCCTCCGGCGAAAAAATACAGGCCAAGGAACTATTCACTGCTGTTTCCTTTGATGGCGGAAAGACCTGGCCTTACAAACGTATAGTTGCTCCCGATGCTCCACCACAACACATAGAACACACTGACGGCGGAGCAACGATCTTAAGCAAACGCAGCAGTGAGCACAGAGGTTATCTCTCGATCTGCCAGGGCCTGGACGGGATTGTACACCTAATCTCAAGTCGCACACATTATGCATTTAATCTCAAGTGGCTTCTGACGCCACCGCCATCACCAGATCCAGAGTTTAGGGTCCGCCATGAGGTTGAGACCTTCAATGGTCCTACGAATTTTGACCTCCGGAACTGGGCTGATTATAAGGCTTATGTCGGAGGCTTCGATGGCCAGGGTCAATATACTATTGATTCGTCGATGCCTTATGGCGGTCTCAACCGTGTCATTGGTGCTGGTTCCTTCGAAGCGATCTTCAGCATCAAAAACATACGGCATCCTGGCCACACTATCATCGGATTCAAGGATAAATTTTCCCGTACGTGGCATTTAGGATTCGGACCTCGCAGAATGGAGCATAGTTTAAAGGATGCGGAAGCTCCTGTTGAGAGGATTTCGGCTATTGGTGTGTGGAAGTCTGAATTGTTATCCCAGTACTATTCCCCGCCCGAATCTGTCAATATCAGGTTTGTCTATAATGAGAAAACCCTGAGGTGCAGATTCTTTTATGGTATAAATGGCTCAGACGCGATAACTGAGTCCAAGATGAGCAAGGAAGGGTTATACCTTAGCCAGCCATTTAGTGAATCTAATGCGGTAATCTTTCTGGCTACTGGAGGCAGTATAGACATTAATCACTTCGAGATAAAGCCGATAGATCAATAAGCAATTGTCCGTGAACCGGGCACTCAGGCAGCCGAGGGAGATGATCGTCCAATTTTCTTAGGCTGGCAGAAGGCTTGAGCTTAAACGATAAGTTTGATATTCAATTAGAAAATAGGCTCAGCTATCCCGATGCATCGGGACTGGGCAACTTTGTTAATAGAATATCAAGTCTATCTTGAAAACTCAAACTTGCTTAGTTAACTCTGCGTGGTGACTTGCGACTGTAAAAAGCGAGCGAAATCCGTACAACCCGACTAAAACCGAAGGGCTAAATAGCTCAGAAAATCACAAAAATCGGGAATCCATAAGATTAGTAATATCAAAGACTTTAAAAAAATACAGAAAATGATGAACGTTTTGAACATACGATTGACACTGGATTCAATCACCGTTATTCCACATAAACGGGTTGGCTTGCGTTATTATTGCAGTTCCAATCATCAATCATAGATGCTCTTCATTTGCCATGCATCCAGCTCCAGCACCTCAGCTTCTCTGCCCACAGACTGTATGGACACACCAACGCTGTCCTTCCGTCCGGGATAGACCCGCGCCGCGACGCACTGCTTGTCATTGACAAACACTTCCACGATGCTCTTATCAATAAAGACCCGGAGCCTGAGCGGGTCGTCCTCCTTAAGCAGGACCTGCCCCGTCTCCGCCGGCCTCCGCTTCGCTTCCTCCAGGGTTGACGAATGGGATATATCCAGCGAGATTACACTGTTGAACTTCTTGCGAATACCGTGCTTCATCACGTCGCGCCTGTATCCCCGGTCCTTGTAGAACAGAATCCGAGTGTATTCCTCGCTCTTCGGGGACCGCAGGACCCTCATCTCGATCAGGTCTGAATCTTTCGTATCTACTTTGGCATAGGTCTCCATGCAGTTCCCTTTGACCTTCTTCATCACGATCTCCTTGTTCGGTCGGAGCTCAATATTCTCCATGTGAACCCTGTCATAGCGCAGCGACTCGATGTCACCCGTCGGTTCCTGGTTCACTTCATCGAACCCTTCCTCGGTGCTCAGTGTCAGCCGGCGCGGCAGTGACATGATCTGGTTCCAGCTTTTCATCGTGATTTCATCTTCCCATCCGGAATTCACGTTGAATATGACGATCACTCCGCCTTTCCCATCAGGTGTCGCCGACGGCGCATGGACCGCCGAGGGACGATATGATCCAAAATTGAAATCCCCGGCCGATGTTGGTGCAAACTTGTCTCGCTTCTTATCATAATCACCAAGCAGGTATTTACCACCGCTCATATGGCTGAAATGGATAAGGATATGCTTATTACCGATCGGCCAGAAATACGGGCAGGCCCCATCGTCACCTACCAGGGAAAAGATATCGTTGTCGGTGAACGTGTGCAGGTATTCCCATTTCGCCAGGCTCTTCCCTCTGAACAGGAAGTTTGCTCTCACGCTCATTCCGCCCGGCCCCGGCTTCTTCCCGCCCGAAAGAGAATAGTAATATCCATCCTTCTTCCAAATACATGGATCAAACACCCTGTACGGCGGCTTGGAACCATCAGGAAGACGGATCGGTATTACTGCCTTGCCCGTAATCTTCTTCCAGTTCAAAAGCAAGGAATCGCTGGAGACTGCGACCATGTTCCCTGCCCGCGTCCCGTGATACATGGCGATGACGCGGTCTTTCTCGACCAGAGTTGCGCCGGAATAACAGGCATGCTCCGGATTCGGGTAGATAGCATAGGGCAGGTCGCACCAGTGGATCAAATCGTCACTGACGGCGTGTCCCCAATGCTGACGACGGTCTTCGGGAGGATACCCCTGATAGAACATGTGCCAACGCCCCTGCCAGAAACAGAGTCCGTTCGGATCGTTGAGGGTGCTTTCCGGGCTAACGAAATGATATATCGGCCGGTACGGATCATCGGCCATCTTTTTACGCGACTCGATAAACCGCAGCATGAGAGGATTCGTTTTCAGTTGTGCTTCCTGCTCTTTGAGCGTATTGGCGAAGGTGTATTTCGGGACACGCGAGGTGTTGTCGCGTTCTTCTCTCCGGGCCCTGGACTGCTTTTCGGCCCCGAGCGTTTTGCAAGTTGGAATCGCCAAAGCCGCGGCCATCACGCCTGTCTGTTTTAGAAAGTTACGACGATTCATTGAACACACTCCTTAAAGATTAAATGTCTCCTGGGATTTTCCATATAACATTGTATATCCTTGCTTAGCTATCCCGATGTATCGAGGCTGGGCATCTTTTTTAATAGAATATCAAGTCTGCCTTGAAAACTCAAACTTTGTTAGTTGACTATGTGTGATGAATTGCGACTGTAAAAAGTGAGAAAAATCCATACAACCAGAGTACAACCCAAACACCAAATAGCGTGTAAAACCGCAAAAATCGGGAATCCATAAGATTAGTAATATCAAAGACTTAAAAAATTCTCAGAAAATGGTGAACGTTTTGAACATACGATTGTTGCTCTGAGCGCAAGAAGATTCAATGTCCTTTGACCTCCTAGTTCTCCGTAAACCGCTGTCTATTGTGAAACGCTATTAGCTGTTGCTTTGCACCTTTTTCTTCAGTAGCAGGATCAGAACAAGGGCAACAACGAATGCTGCAACTACGACAGCGACAGGCAACACCCAATCACTTCTTCGTCCCTCCATCACAGCTGGTTGGGTTTACTCCTTGCGTTTTTTGGCCGGTATCGCCCGTATCCTGTAGTAGTTCTCGGTTGGAGTGTTGGGTGAAACGACCAGTTCGGTGTAATCTTCGTTTTCAGCGAGCAGAAGCCTGCCGGCAGTCTGCCAGCTTTCAGGGACGTAGGACTCTGTTACCTCGTCTTCTCCCAGTATATCAAGACGCATTTCGCCGCCTCCAACGATTATCTGCGCGTCGTCGGCTTGGGTTATTTTCATCTGGCAGCGATGCACCCACAAAAGCCCGCCGTTCAAAATAATCCGCTGAGTTCCGCCATCCGAATCGGGCAGCTTAATATCACCAAAATCCTCCTCGCTATCGAGGTTACCAATTCTGAAAAGTCCGCCATTCATAATGATGGTGGCATTGCTTGCATAGCCAACATTGATCCTGGAGTTCAGGTTAATGACGCCGCCATTGACAATAACTTTGGCTTCGAGGCCGTCAATCGTAGACCTTGGCTGATCCGTTCCAAGCCCGGCGGTGAGTTCTCCGCCTTTTTCAACGATCAAAGTGCCGGCAACTTCAAAACTCTTGTACCTTTCCTTACCTGTCACAGTGTGCGTTGCCCCCTGCGGAACTACCAGCGCTTCGAGCGGCTTAGCAATCGCCGATATCTTGTAATAGTTCTTAGTTGGAGTGTTGGGTGAAACGACCAGTTTAATGTAGTTTTCAGCGAGCAGAAGTCTGTTAGCAGACAACCAGTCTTTAGGATAATATGACTCTGGCTCTCCTGGGTCCTCGCCTTCTCCCATCTTATCAAGACGCATTTCGCCGCCGGCAATGATTATCTTTGCATCGTCGGTTACGGCAAACTTCATCTGGCATCGATGCGCCCACAAAAGACCGCCATTCAAAATAATCCGCTGAGTTCCGCCATCGTTGTCGGGCATCTTAATGTCACCAGCATCATCAATGCTGTTGGCGTCACCAATTCTGAAAAGTCCGCCATTCATAATGATGGCGGCATTGCTCTCATCGCCAACATCGATCCTGGAGTTGAGTTTAATGACACCTCCATTGACAATAACTTTGGCTTCGAGACCATCAATCACGGACTTTTCTGTTCCAAGCCCGGCGGTGAGTTCTCCGCCTTTTTCAACGATCAAAGTGCCTGCAACTTCAAAACTGTCGTACAATTCCTTACCGGTCACAGTGTGCGTAGTCCCCTGCGGAACTACCAGCGTTTCGGCCGCCAAAGCACCACCGGCCAAAACCAGTACCATAACCACAGACGTTAACAGATTCAATTTCTTACACATCATTGTTCTCCTTTCATCAAAAACTACATTTGCTTCTTGTTCAGGGCGTCAATCATTGCCTGCTCCTCAAGCCGTTTTCGCTGGTACTTCAAGCGGAGCCAACCATAGTTGTAGACGAACACCTATGGCGTTTTTATGCAGAAAATCTTTGCCTTTTCGCAAATTTTCTCGACCTTTTAAAATACCCCCAGAACTGATTTGCTAAGATTGTATATCGCTCTGGCTGGATGGCCAATGGCTGTTTTAAGCGGTTTCTTCATCTTAAAAATCGCCTATTTACTTATTATCAGGGATACACAGCTTCCGGCACGTTTAAAATGACTATACCTCAGCGCAGCAAACGCCCTTTTGCGTTTCCCTCGCTCCTGGTTTCGAGTCTATGACGGTTCCGGAACCCGATTTTATGCAGAATAAATACAAGCTCTGTTTTGAAAACTCAAACTTTCTCAGTTGACTTTGCGTGGTGACTTGCTACTGTAAAAAATGAGAAAGATCCATACAACCGCACTACAACCAAAATGGCAAATAGCTCATAAAATCGCAAAAATCGTAAATCTATAAGATTTGTAATATCAACGACTTAAAAAATTCCCAGAAGATGACGAACGTATTGAACATACGTTAACTACTGGGTGCAACAGGATTATATATCCGGTTGCTCTCTGGATGTAATCATCGTTTTGAACCAATCTATGATCTAATAACTACTTTGGGTTGAGTGTATGAAAAGATTAAAACAAGCTCAGTGGTACTATTAGTCCGGGGTCGTAGGAGCATTTTCTGCAACGAGGTGCTTCAGTTCTCCTTTGTAGAGCGCTACTCGTATGTCGCAGTTCTTTTTGTCATAGTAGCCTTGAGGTCCATAGTATATCAGGTAGAGGTTCTTGTCTGCTTTTATGATCTCGCCATCGATGCCTACCAGCAGGTTCTTGTTCACAGAGCGCCAGTGCACGCCATCCGATGATGTTGCCAAGCGAATCGTGCCCTCATCGGCCTTACGTGATGGTCTCCCGTATAACATATACAGTATACCATTATCAACGAATACATGGGTAAACTTGTACCTTGCAGGGTATTGTTCACCGGAAATCTTCAGGCCTTGAGCGGCACCGAAATCAAATTCAGTCTCATTGTGAGAGGTTGCCCTAAGCAATCCCCCCCAACGCTTTATTTCTCTATCAATGTAGTACATATGATAAAGGTTGTTTTCTGTGTCGTGCATAACGTGATCATCTTCTACAGCGCCTAAGTAGCTGATGCGGCCTTGCTTTATGAAATGTGTACCGTCTTTGGAGACAGCATATGCCCAATCGCATGGGTGGTGTCCGCCGCCATACCACATTTTAAACCGGCCTTCTTCGTAGATGACGAACGGATCCCATGTTCCGGTGACTTCCCATGTGTTTTTGTCCTTGGCAATAACAGGATTGGCAGGATCTTTTTTCCAGTGAATACCATCCTTGGATGTGGCGTGACCTATCTGCAGTGTACTGAACCAAGCCATCCACCCTTTGGCCTCTGCCGATGGGATACCCCAGGCCTCATAATACAGATGATAGACACCATTGACCTTGACAACCGTCATGGAACCTAAAGCACCGGCATCCCAGGCCTCATTTTTGCCGGGGCTTAGGACAGGATTGCCGTCATATGGCTTGAAACCCTTCTTTCCTGCCAACGATTTTAGCTGCTCAAGCGTGAATCCCTCCGCCGTGTTAGATTGCCTCTGGCTTGTCTTTTCTGAGGCGTCTTGAGCAGAAACCGCACCAACAGCACAGTAAAATGCAATGAACAGACAGCTAAACACACATTTTCTTTTGAAGGAGTTCATGCTCTTTTTCTCCACGTCACGAATTTGCAAAGTTAGACACTTATAACTGACCTTCCCATTTAAACCCTTCAAGAACATAATTCAAGCCTTACAACATAGATTGTACATCTTCAGCAAAAATGAGACAATATAATCTTTGAATCAGGAGACAATTTCAGCTCCGGTTGCCATTGTACTGTTATATCTCTTCCTTTCAAGAACTGTTTTCCCTTTCAATGCGGCACGCTTTTGGAGAACCACGCCACTGGATTTCGTGTCCAGATGACTTTGCAGCTGTGATAGGTGGGGGAAATCCATACAACCATCCTACAACTAAAAGCCCAAATAGGTCACAAAATCGCAAAAACCCTAAATCCATAAGATTAGTAATATCAAAGACTTAAAGAATTTGCAAAAAGTGATGAACGTATTGAACATCCGATTGCTATTGGGAAGACAAACGGACATATAATCCGTTTGTCTTTACAGTGGCAATCGTCTCAGAACCTTGGTTACTCTGGCTCTGGATACGCCGAGATATCTTGCCAAATCAGCCTTGGTTTCGATCCCA
>JGI10211J14876_10000653_pt1 | contig 14917 bp, 17 predicted proteins | sample Etolagsediment_FD_14876 | JGI IMG/M metagenome (IMG submission 14876)
CATTCTGTGTATATGCTCAAAAATTCGGTAAATTGGAATATACCTTTGATTAAAGAATATCATCTCCGGGTACAAGCATGTGGAAATATCAATCAATTATATAAAAGTGTAGCTGTTGATTCTAAAACAGGTGTTAATGAGGGAAATGCGGGGAAATTATTGGAGATCCGGGAGAAATGTAAAGGAAAAATTGGAAAGAAGAAACAGAAATTGAAGGAAAAAGAGAAGGAAGAGAGATTATTAGATGAAAAAACCAAATATTTAAGACATATTCCGAAGAAGAGTGTTGTTCATATTGGTTCAAAAGAGGTTGAGGAAAGGAAGAAAACATTGATGGATTATTTGAAAAAGGATGATGGAGATGGGGATGGAGGTGGAGGTGGAGGAGATATATTTGCGAAATCAATATCTCTATAAATAATAATGAGGATTGTTATTTATGTATTAATATTGATGATTATTTATGTTTATTATAAAATGTATTTGAGAGAAAAGAGTGAAGGATTTTTATTGAAAAACATTTATGAAGAAAAATCAAAACCTTATACTGTTGAAAGACTTCCACAATGTTTAAAAACATATCCTTCAAATAAGGATTTGATGTTTGATAAGATTCCAACGCAATATTACAATAAATATTATCGTAAAAATATGGATCTATTATTATGTGATTTCTATATTGCTGGTTCTTATAAAAGTTATATTCCCTGTGGATACACAAATGATATTCAATCTGTTTCCGCGATTAAAATGGCTCTTCAGTTAGGTGCTCGGATATTAACTTTTGATCTTTACAGTCAAGGTGAAGGACTTTCAAAACCCGAAGTAGTATGTAGAGTTGAAAGTCCAATGGGTGGTGATTGGAATGTTGCGATTCCATTTGAGGATTTATGTAAAACTGTGATGACGTATGGTTGGAATAATGGGATTGATTATCCTTTAATATTATATTTTAATGTTCATTTTGATGATCAATATTTGTATCAACAAATGGCTAGAACAAAATTAAATGTATTTTCGGAGAGACTTGCGAATAAGAAGTATGGATTCAAAAGATTTCCAATTGGTCAAATTCCTATAAAAGAGTTATTAGGAACTGTTCTTATTATAACAAGTAAATATCCAACAAATGGTATGTTAAATGAATTAACAAATGAAGCAATTTCAGAGGAACATCAGACAACACAGATGCTTGAATATACTAAAGCAAATATGGAATATGGAGGATTATCGGCAACTGTATCAAATGGGAAACAGATGATTGAGAATAATAAATATAATTTAACATTTGTTTATCATGAACCTGAACAGAATTATGGGAATATAATTCAATATAAGAGTGATATTGAGAATTATGATTTCCAGGATTCTTTTAATTACGGATGTCAATCTGCATTGATGTATTATGGACTTGATGATGATAATATGAAAAAATATTTGCAATTTTTTAGGAATTGCTCTTTTGTTATTAAACCAGATAAGTTAAGATATATTCCTCAACCAAAACCAAAGGTAAAGAAACAAGATGAAAGACTTTCTTATTCACCGAAAACAAGTATTTATCCAGGTATGGACGGACATCCTTGGTTAATAAATAAATACTAAACAAAAGATTTATTTATTATCCAAGGATTAATGACAAGATTTAATACTTTGTAGTAAATCTAACATCCTTGGTTAATAAACAAGTATTAGATCTAAATGATCTAATACTCGGTTAAGTAAATAAAATAATATTAAAATATAGTTTAATATTATTATGGATAGTATTTTTAGTGGTTTCTTTACACAACAAAGTGAAAAACCAAATCATGTAAATAATTCTAATAAAAAAAATAATTCTAATAAAAATAAAAATGTAAATAAAACAAATAATAAATTAAATCAAAATGAACATGATCTTAATGAATTTATTAAAAGTTTTGAAACAAATAATATGAAAGTTATGAAACTTAATAACAAACAAAATAACAGACAGAATAAAAAACTTAATAACAAACTTAATAACAAACAAAATAACAGACAGAATAACAGACAAAATAACAGACAAAATAATGTTTCTTCAACAATTGTAACTATAAATAATTTCAATGAAGAACAGGAAGATGATACAAATGATGTTCTTGAAACATTACAAAAATTATCAAGAGAATTAGAAAGTAAAGTCCCTGATGAAATTGATCAAAGATTAAATGCACACAATAAATTAAATAATATTGTTAATGCGAATGCGAATGCGAATCAGAATGAGAATATGAATGGAAATGAGAATGTGAATATGAATGGAAATGAGAATGTGAATGATGATATTCCTGAATTAAAAAATCTTGAAAGATTAATTAGTCAGAATACAAAAGGAACATTATCAAATAATCACTTTGAAAATGTTATTAATAAGATAATGGATGATCATAATAAACAAAATAATAGGAATAATGGGAATAATAGGAATAATGGAAATAATAAAAAAGAAAATATTCATAGTATTGCATCAAGTTTAGTTAATAAACTCAAACATAAAACAAAGTCTATGCGTGGAAATATGAAGATGGATGTTAAGAATAATAAAGATCTTCAAAAGAAATTAGATGATCTCACAGATGTTTTATATTCATTATTAAATCATATTAATAACGCATTTTCAAATAATGTTAATAAACAAGTCAAAGGAATGAATAGTTTAATTGAATTAATTCAAACAAATCCCATATTCAGAGATAATTATAAAGATCACATCAATAATGTAATTAGTGGTAATGTTGAAAGACCATTAAATCATGTTATTAAAACAGAATTTGTTGGGAATACTCTCGGATTATCTAAAAAACAAATAAAAAAACAAAAATGGTTGGAAAAGAAGAAAAGAAGAGGAGTAGAGGAAAGAAGAGGAGAAGAGGAAAGACTTCCTAATGAGAATAGAGGAAATGGATCTAAAAACGAGATTGTTCTTGATCCGAATTTCTTTTAATTATCAAGACTTGTTATTAAAATAAATATTTCATCAGGGATCATTTGGAAATGCCATCCATTTGGTTCTTTATCTTTTAATTCATTTTCAAAATTTGGTATTTTGAACATATTTCCTGAATGTTGTAATGACACAACTTTATCCTTTGAATCATATAGTTTAAATTGATGTAATCTCTTTTTAAGAAAACTGTGTGCCTCATAATTAATATCCTGATTATCAAATTTACGCTTATTCCAAAATGACTTATAATAACAAAGTGTATTCTCAAATACCTGTTTTGATCTATGTTGTGTATCCTTTCTACTGTAAGCCATCGAAATATATCTCGTAGTATGAAATACCCCAGTAATAATAGATCCAATACACTTAATTTCCGGATTTTTCATTAATTCTTTTACAGCATTTACCACACAATCCTTATAATATAGATCATCATCATCCATGTGAAAAATAATATCACCTGTTGCATATTGATTCGCAATATTTCTCTTCATTCCAAGTGGGAGACGCCCTTTATAGAAAAATTGATGATGCATATTACGCATTTTAAATTTCTTCGCTTTTTTATTTGTTGATACTTGATTTGCTTTCTTTTTAAGTGATGATTTAAGATCTTTGTGTAATTGTGCCTTACAATAAGGATTAAAATGATAATATTTTATTGATGTATCATCTCTTGGTATTTTATCTGCAATGTCATAATCACCATCATCAATAATGATCCATTCAAGCTTTTCACGAGGATAATCAATTAATTTATAATTAATAAGTGCTAATTTCATACATTTTACACGATTATGTGTTGGTGTTATAATACTTACTTTCGGTAAAGAATTTATATCCATTATAAAATTCTGGTAAAATTATTTATTAATTATAACGCATTTCAATCAATTAAGAATACAAAAATACACAATCCCAAGATAGCCCCACACATCAACACAGTGTTGAGTTCAGGTGACACAAATGACAGCGCTTTGAAAAGAACCGTCATGAGCACAAGAACCACAGAGACTGTGATCGGGTTAGGGGTACGTTGCAGGTTTTGTCGCCGTCGTCTCTGAAACCATTGGTGGAGGTGGTCTCGGAGAACTGAGACTAGGTTGGAATGGTAAAACCATGCTCCAGTGACCATAATAGCAATAATAGCTAAAGTGGCGAGGAGAATGAGTTGAATGGCGTGAATCAGAGTTAGAAGATCCATGGTTTTTTGCAAATACTTAATAATGATAGCTTTCTGAATAATGAAGCAATCATTTTTATAAAATTCTATTACCTAAAAACAATCTGGGATCTACCTCTATCTGGAAAAAGCCTTCTTCCGCGGCTATATGTAAGAAGTTGTGGATTTCTATCAAATATTCTGCTTGTATTTAATCTCTGTAATGAAACTCTAGTTAATGATGAATATTGTTGAAGAGGAATAGGATTAATTGTTTGTGGAAGAGGGGTTGGAAGAGGGGTTGGAAGAGGGGTTGGAAGAGGTATTACTTGTTGAATCTTCGGAATAATATGACGACATACAGGGCATTTGAGGGGTTCTTCTGATAGAAGATGTGTTTCATATTCTGAAAAACATTTTTCATGAAATTCATGGGTGCAAGTTAGTCTTATTTTATCTTCACCGTCTTCATATTTTGTTTGACATATAACACAACTTGTATTTGCAGATAAAACACGCCAGAAAGGTGTGTTAAGGGGTCTTTGAGTCATATATTATAATATATGTTAATATTTATATCTCAAGAATAAATATATGGATGATATATTACAATTTTTAAATGGATATGAAATAAAAAAAAATATTGAATCAATTACAAAAGGACACATTGATAATTCGCTATTTAAGGAATTTATAACTGATAAAAAGATTAAAGGTAAAAGTGGTGCGAAATTCAAAATAATTGGTGATAAATTCTATAAAATGTCATCTATTTCATGGAAAGTAGATCATGAAGGTATTTGTAGAAAGGTTTCAAGTCAGATGAATGAGTTTATTATAAATTATATTTTTAAAAATAAATATGGTGGTAAAAAAAATATATTAAAAATAAATAATTATTTTTTTAATGAAAATAAAAATAAAATAATTCTTGAAATGAATTGTTTATCATTTCGTGGAAAAGATAATTTATATAAAGTATTTGATGAATTAATACCCAAAAATCTCAGTAATCTTCCTTATTTAGATGCATTTATTACAAAGAATTTACTTATTATTCTAAAGATCTTATATAGATTACAAGATGACCTCCAATTCATCCATGGTGATCTTAAATTAGAAAATGTCTTTGTTAATGAAGAAGCTAATTCCCTAATACCTATGTTAGCGGATTTTGATAAAAGTTCGCTTATAATTAAGGGTATTAAGATACTTTCAAAACAAAACTATAATGAAGCATTATTTAAGGTATGTGGTCAGGATCTTGTATATGCATCACGTCATTGTTGTGAATTTAGGTTTGATAAGTATTGTGAAGGTATGACTCAATTTATGTATGATCCATTGTGTCTTTTTATATCCACATTTCTTCTTTTACAAAAACATAAAGTATTGCGGAAAATGAAGAATTTGATCGAATTATGTTGTAAGATTTTAGAAAAGAATAATATTGAGTCTTTGCTTAATTTTGTTGAAAAGTGTTATACAGATAATGTTAGATTTCGCACAATTGTATGTATAATCAAAAGTTATTGCAGCTAAATACCCTCTAATAAGGAAAAATCCTTCGCAATAACCCTATCTCTTATTGAAAATCTATATTGTTTTAATTCCGCTTTTAATTCCTTCGTCATATATTCCCCAATTGTTTTTAATCCATGTATATTTTTAACTGTATCTTGTTCCACTTCCCCCACATAATCAAGACTTGGAACAGTTAGATCATGTGTTCCCAAATAAAGTAGAATCCCTGAACAACTCTTCATATTTGATTTATTTCCATTTTTTAAAATAAGTTCAATATGATTCCTGTGATTTAATCTCTCATAATCTCTGTAAATATAGATATCAATTGATCCATATTTCTTACTCGGTACTGTTATTGTTCTCATTTTAACATCTGGAATAATACCTTTGATCTTCTTTGATCTATAATATTTTTGATCAGAACGAGATAGATCAGTGATTTTAATGTATTCTGGATTAATATGTTCCTCAACAGTCATTGATTCAATATCAAATGTCATGATCTCATTTTCATATCTAACAGAAATAATATTCGCAAAACATGAATCATATTCATGCTTCTGATCAGGAACGAATTTAACTATATTCTCTTTCGCTTTTCTGTATTCATCATAATATTTACGTCTCAATAATTCCTCAGCAAATATAATTAATTTAAGTGAATATACTTTCATCTCAACATTTATAATTGTTCGCTCATTTGCTTCCTGATTATCAAAATATTTATAAATAGCATTCTTATTCGGTATCAAATATACATGCTTGTTATACATAGGTTTAATATGTGGATCACCACTTCCAGATCCCTCATTGTATTCTGTATATTCACGATTATATGGATCATTAAATGCTGGATTTGCTGATACAGTTCCTGTATTTGATGTATCATTTACCCAATCAACCGTAAGATCCGATGTAAATAAAGTACCAGTGTCTTCAATTGTAAATATTAGTTTTGGATCATTAAACGTGCCATTAGGCCAGGTTGTAACAGTTGGTGTTCCAGCAGGTTCATATCTAAAAAGAAGATTATATGTACTATCTCCATTATCATATTCGGATTTAACCCAATCATTTTCAACATTATCTGGAAATGATAGTTGTGAAAATGATTTATTACAATTATAAACAATAAATGCATATATACCGGGTTCTTGATTTGTTTGTAATTCAAGTCTTTCATTTCCTTTGTAATAAATAAATTGATTGTATTGTTGAGACATTTGGATAGGTTATAATATAAAAAAATAAATTATTATATTATTTTAGTATAATGAGTAATGATGAAAAAGAAATTGAAAATATTTTAACTAATAAAGAAAATGGTCTCCTCTTAATCATTGATTTTGAAGTTCATAAGAAATCAATTAAACCAAATGTAATATACAGTAATGAACTTGAAAAAGAAGATAATCATTACAAACTAATCAAATACTTAATACACAATTATTACAAAGTTTCCCTTATCAATCCCAAACTTAATCACGTATATCAAATTCTTTCTGTAATCACCAAAAAATACGGGAAATATTATAAATGGTTAAAAGATGTTGATGTAAGCAAAATCGTTGATCTAAAAAAAACAGATGTCGAAAAAGTAATCGTTTTTATTCCTACTGAACATGAAATATGTAATCGTATTATTCATCAACAATTTAAACAAGAAACTGTCTATAATAAAATAGTTGGTGAATTAGATTCTATCATTGATTTCTTAGAGGAAAATTCCCAAATTAATAATAATCGTATTAAAGATAAAGTTGAATATGTTATCAAAAATCTCTTCCACAAAGATCCACACGTATATGACGCAGGAAAGCTAACAGATGATAATCCTTGTCATTGTTTAGTTAAGGGACGTAAAAGACCTCCGAAAATGTGTTATTTAGTTGAGAATAAGAGTGATGATGGAAAGATCCAATTTAAGGTTAATTGTGATAATTTTGAATTTTCACAACTTCAAAGAAGAAATAATATTGTTATTAACAAAAGAATAACATATAACTTACTTAATTTATATGATGAAAGTAATGTATATGAAATTGGATTAGATGAATTTAATAACTTCCTCTTTATCGGTAATTACCTAAGAAGAGATTGGAATGAAGATAATATTGCTCAACAAATACTCGCTTACACATGTAATAACGGAAAAATGGGAACAATTGTATCTCAACAATATAAAACCTATAATTTAGATAGTGTATTCTATAATAAACAATTTCGTAATAACACTAAATTAATGAAAGGACTCCTTGTTCAAATGTTCGGATTAATCACAGATCTTCAAGAGAATCACCAATTATTACATAAGAATTTAAGCGGAAATTCAGCAATTGTTTTTCAAGAAGTAAAAGATCTTGAATTAGAATATTATTTTAATATTGATGATTTCCTATTAAAAACAATTATTTTTGATGGACATGAAAATGTTGAAGATGAAAAATATGAATCCGAATTTGTTGAATGGATTGCCGATTATTTCAGTGATGTTTATCAAGAAGATGAAGACGTAGATGTGGATGTGAATGTGGATGAAGGCGAAGAAGAAGAAGGAGAAGAGGAAGATGAAGATGAGGATGATGATGATGAAGATGAAGATGAAGATGAGGATGAATATAATATGAGTGGTGGTTTTGAAGATGAGGAAGAAGAAGATGAGGTAGCGGATGAAGATGAGGAAGAGGAAGAGGAAGGAGAAGAAGGGGATGAAGGAAAGGAATATACTTTTAAGATTAGAACGCAAAATAAATTCACGATTAAATTAAATAATTTCGAAAAGAGTGCAATAAATATTCCATTAAAAAATGATAATATTATTAGATTATTTAACACAACAGTTGGTCATAAAAATAATACAGTTGATGAAATTGAATTCAATAAATATATTGGTCCCGAAAGTACATATAATTTCAAAGATTTCAATAAAAATATGCACTGGTTTTATTCCTCATATGATACATATTATTTCTTAATCGGATTTTTACTTGAAAGTATTAATAATAAAATGTTCTTTTTCAATAAATATTTTAGATGGATCTGGAAAACACTCTGGAGATCAGATGAAGATGCGAAAAAAGTTAAACAAAGATTAGATGAAAGTATTGGTGTTAAAGAAGATAAAGAAAAAAGAATTGCTAAAGTATTGGAAGGAATATGTCTTAAAAATAATGCAAGTTATAATTTATTTTTAAGATTTTATTATTTATACGAAAAAAGAATGATTTAATCTTTGTCTCTTTAATGATCTAATTATCTCTTTGGATTTCTGACCATAATCTGGATGATACTCAAGTTCTAAACATACTTGCTTATGTTTTTCCTTGTGTTTATTAAAATAATAAAATTTCATTATGAATTTTTTTATTAAAGTAATTGAATTCCTTATCAAATAATTCTCTGGATGAGAAAGATCTATATTCGCAAGATCAATTATATGATCTATTTTTCTATAAATTCCGTCATGATATTCTTGGTAATAATAAGGAGTATATATATTTTTAGATTTTATTCCAAGATTGTCTCTTAATCTTATATTTACAAATGCATTTATTTTATAATATTCACAAGTATTTGTAATATTATCTCCATTTTTATTGAAAATTCTTATATATATATTTAAGAAACAATGTCCTATAATTATATGTGGAATTAGATCATTAAGACCTATATAAATTTTATTTTTTGGTGTAAATTTATATAATATTTTTTCTGGAATTATTGGTGAATATATTTCAACATATCCAATATCTTCTACATTTGGAAAATAAAATCCTAAAAATATATCATTTATTCTTTCAAACATATTTGAATTTGATTTTTTAATATTTAATGAAAAAATATAATTATTTTTCGCAACATTTTGATTTATTCTTTCATTATTTACAAGTCTTCTTAAATTTTGTTCTTGAGATACATTTGATTGTTCAATAATAATCTCTTCTGGTAATCTACGAGTAAATTTTGCAAGTCTATTTAAGAAATCATAATTAAATTCAAAACCGTCTTGGATCATATGTATTATTTTAGCAAATAATACTTATATAAAGTAAGAGAGAGATGAAATCATATAAAAATCGCGTCATAATAATTGGTGATCCCAGAATTGGTAAAAGTTCCATACTTAAAAGATATTTCCTTGATCAATTTGATAGATCCCATATTTCCACTCTTGGTGTTGATTTTTTTATGAGAGAAAGAGAGATTGATGGAAATAATATAAAACTCCAAGTATGGGATACAGCAGGACAGGAAAGATTCAATAGCGTAATTGAACACTTCTTCCGAGAAGTATGTGTTGCAATTCTTGTATATGATATTACAGATAGACTTTCTTATAAACATGTTAAAAAATGGATTGAAAAAGTAAATAAAATTGATAAACCTGGTATGATCTATTTAATTGGAAATAAAATAGATCTTGAAGAGATACGCGATGTATCAACAGATGAAGCCTCTAAATATGCTGAATCTATTGGTGCAAGATTTATGGAAGTAAGTGCTAAAACAAATAAAGATGGTTGTATTAGACAAATATTCAATAGTATATTTTCTGATATATACAACATCGTCAAATATAACCCCGAAAAATTAGATCAATTCAATATCAAGATTGATACAGACTCAGTTCAACTTGTTTCAAAAAAACCATGGTGGAAAAAATGTTTTTTAGGATTCTAATTTAATTCTTGTCCTAATTTCTTAATCGCATTCCCCAATACCTCATAATCACATCCTTCCACAAAATCAATACTTATGTTATAAGTCGTATTCTCATCCTTATCAAATAATTTCTTAAATAAAATACTAATATTCTCATCCATCTTCAATAATAATTCATCAACCTCAATAATATTATCATACTCCATTTTAAGTGGAAATGTAGAAACATTATGTTTATTTTTAATCTTAAACACAAATCTACCTTCATATTTACCTTTGAATTGAACAGGATACTCTTTTAAATAAGAATATGTGTATAATTTCGCATATCCATCTTTATGGACAACAAATTTTTGATCACCATCAAAATAATAACAATATTGATTTGATATAAATTGTGATTGATCATACTCTGAAACATATTTGTAAATAACTTTTTCAAAATTAGAAATATCAATATTATAATCAAAACAATTTCTATAAAGAGGCTTTCCAAATCGGATAGAAGAAGATATTGATTGATATTTCTTTAATTCTTTTACTTTAATTCTTTTAAAATATTCATTTATCTTTTTATTAGAAATCATTGAATTAAAATTAGTTATTTAATATAATGAATATATTCTTATATCAAAAATAAAAAATTGATTTATATTTTATATATTTTATATATAAATATATTTTACCATTATATTAAATATGTCTGAAGAATATATTACATCTAAAATTAGAACTGAATGTATCAACAAATTAAATGATATTGTTAATAATGAAGAGATTTCCAAGAAAATTGAACAAAGTTGCTACAAATATTCATTTGATATTAGCGAAAATAAAAGCTATGAATTCCGTAAAGAATACTTTATCCGAATCTATAGAAACAAATTAACCTCTCTCTACACAAATCTTGATTATATCGGAACAATCGGAAACACTAACCTACTCAGTCGCTTTGAATCAGAAGAGCTTGATCCCGAAAAAGCGGCTTATTATAGCAGGGAAGAATTATTCCCTGAACATTGGAAGGAATTACGACAGAAAAAGAACGCAGAGAATGATTTCTTGTATATGAAACAACCAGAAATTATCACCGATGAATATCAATGTGGTCGGTGTAAAGAACGTAAATGTACATATTACACACTTCAAACAAGAAGTTGTGATGAACCCGCGACTTTATTTGTAACATGTTTAAATTGTGGTAAAAAATGGTAAAGAAAAAATGAAATAATATTTTTGAATAATGGGGAAAAGAATAAAAAAAATGATTACTCCGCAAGATATTATTCAAAACTATATTGATCGGGATCTTCATCTTTGTGATGATCTATTAGATGATTTTAATTCACAATTCTCAGAGGTAAATGAAGAAACTATCCGATTAAATGCAATTGGATGGATTGCGAATGATTTATTAGGATTTATATATAGAAAACAATATTCAAAAGAATGTTTGTTGGATTTAGATCCAGCTGAAAGGGCGGAATGTGAAATGAATTACCCAATTCTTGAAAAAGATTTAATGCAAATTGAATATACTCCTGAAAATTTATCGTTGATTGAACAAAAATTGGAGGAGTTTATTGAAGATAATATGAATCAAGAAGATATTGAAAATTTTTTATCATAAAGAGATTTTTATATTATAATACAAATGATTATTAAGTCTTCGTCGGTTGAATTTATTTATAAAATATGGTGTAATAATGAATATTGCTTTGAACTATATTCCGAGATGAACTCCATCGCAAAAGAAATGGGTTCATTGTTAAACATTGAAATTGATACAGACTCTCAACATATATATAGTTTGAGAGGATGGTTTTCAATTGAAACACTTAAAAAAGTATTATCAGATCATTCTATTGAATGGACTTCTATTAAACAACATAAATTATGCTCTAATTGTGGTGATTCATTATCATATTTGTGTTTTACTAAGTAGAAAAGAAGATCTTTTGTGTTTTAGAAATAGTTCCACGACATACATAACACACATTTCTACGAGATCCAGAAGAGTTCTTGATCTTATCAATACAAACTGAACATCCTGTATGACCACAGGGTAAAAGAACTGTATCAATGGTGTTAGTAAGACATACTACACAAAGTTGTGTTTGATTGAAATTATTGATTTTTTTACCGATATTAACGAGTTGAATAAAACAATTTTTACTCATCTCGTATTCTTCACGGAGTTTGACTGCATCAAATTTATCTACTTTTTCTTTAACGAATTCTTCAATTGCTTTAAGAAGATTATCTTCAACGGGATTTCTTTGTAGATCAACACTATCATCCATTAAAAGAGAGGATGAGAAACGGAAATTTCTGACACGATCCACCCATTTACGAAGATTCTTAAGATCTTCAAGTGAATCCTTGATCTTCTTCTCTTTTTCAACTACCTCCTGAAAATATTTATTAAGAAGTCCTTTGTATGTTGTTACATATTCCTCGAATTTATCTAATGATATACCGAGTTCTTCTGTGATCATTGTATTACAAGTATTATTGATATTAAGTGGTTTAAATGATACGTGTTTTTCGAAATCTTTTTCAAACTTAGTTACTGAATCATCTGATTCTAACTTATTGAAGAAGTCATTTAATTTAATATCAATTTGTGATCCAATTTTATTATAGATGTTTTTGCTTCTATTTGACCCCGATGTAAATAATTCTCTCTCAGATGTAAATACATTAAGATCTTTATCAAATTTATCTACTGGATCTTCAATATTTCTCATGAGTGCATTATAAAATGGATTAGGTACAGCCTGAGAAGTTTGTTCTGGAATAGATGGTGCAATTGCAGAATTATCTGAAGAAGAGGGGGGATTCATAAAAATATTATCATCCATTTATATATTAATAATATTTAATAAAATATTATTATGTACTTATTTCTAATATTTACGGGTTTTATAAAAATACATGCAACATAAAAGTTTCACTCGGAAGAAGTGATGGTGACAGTGATTGATCCAGCCTCGTGCTCAACGGAGAAGTTATCCTTCTCCGAGTCATTCACCTCAACATCCACCTCAATGTTGAGTGGCAGAGTCTCCGCGTTCTTCTCCATCTGTTTCTGAAGAAAGTCCTTCACGAACTCTGAAATGTCTGACCACTCCCACCCTTCATACTCTTCAGGGAGCTTAACAACAGCTCCTCCAACACGGACGGCATTGCACGGGGGGCAACCCCAGGAGGACTTCGGGAGTCCAGTCTCAGGGTTCCATCCATAGAGGTCCCAAACAGGAATGGTTTCCTTAACGCCCCCAAAGATTTCATCCGGGGTTGTCGGAAGGAAACGCATGACGGCTATCAGCATAGCTTGTTGGAACGGTGTTGGTTCCGCCATTTTCTCGGCGAGTTTCGCAAAGATGTCAGCAGGAGAGAAAGCGTCAGACATGGTTTTTGAACTTAGGGTGCTTAGATGCTTATTTATTAAGATATACAATATTCAGAATTTATATTTTTCATTTTTTTTCAATATATGCTTCTATTCCATCCATTTCCATCTTCTGACCAACAATCTCAATTTTCCCCCATTTAATCTTATTCCAAAATCTCTCATACAAATAATCCATACATAATTTTATAACCACATCTAATATTCCAATCTTTAACGCTGTTCCTACATCCCCCGTGAGAATAAGTGATGCAATCATTGTGATTAAAAAAGCAGTCACTCTCCACACCAATATTTTGGTAACAGTTCTTTTTCTACTTTCTCTATAAACCATTATAGTAGTCTATATCAAATTATATTTATACAGATGGCTTTTTGCCAAGCTTCTCAAGCTCAACATGATTTGTGATATGGACTACAAATCCAATGAGATTCTTCCACTCCCCACAGTTTCCATCAATTAATGGCTCCACATTAAAACACCAATCACTACCAAGCTTTAACATAAACTCTTTGACGCCTTTCTCAATTGGTTCATCATCCAAACGGTTGTATGTTTCAAAGAAGTAACTGTTATCCCATCTCATCTGTCCAACTTCCGGAAATGCGTCTTCAAGAGCACGTAAAACACCGTTTGCATTCATTGTTTCAGTGTTATTACTCATTTGTTTCTTACCTCTTTTATTATTTAATTGTTAAATTTAAAATTTTAATTTTTCATTTTTTATAAACCATCCCCCGCAGCAATATATCCTCTTACTTTCATTCCATCAATTAGATACTGAACTAAATCCGCAATATTTGTTGAATCACTTGAATTTATAACGAAATCTGCATTTTCTGGTTCTTCATAAGGATCACTTATCCCAGTGAATTTCTTGATCTTACCTTCCCGCGCCATCTTATAAAGACCTTTTAGATCCCTTTTTTCACATTGTTCCAAAGATGTTGATACAAAAACCTCAAAATATCCACCATATTTCGAAATAAGCTCTCTATTCCAATCACGATCCTCCTTAAATGGAGCAATATTCGCAACTAAACAGATACCTCCATGTTTTACAATCTCCGAAGCAACATATCCAATGCGGCGAACATTCATACTACGATCCTCCTTACTAAATGTAAGACCCTTGCTAAGATGAAGTCGGATCTGATCACCATCTAATATTGTAATCTC
>JGI10211J14876_10000656_pt1 | contig 14858 bp, 9 predicted proteins | sample Etolagsediment_FD_14876 | JGI IMG/M metagenome (IMG submission 14876)
TTTACTCCTTAGATGCGGCGATTACCGCGAACATGTCTATTAGTGTGCCGAGTCCATGGGAAACAGTGGAACGATAATGAGTGAATACTACTTACTGCTCCACCCGGTAATTGTCCAAAGTCCCAATTGTAATTCACGCCTAAATCTGTGTTACCTGGAGCCGTCGCGTCGATAGTCGTACCTGCATTTGCATCGCTATATCGTACTGATACGTCATAAGCATGAGCATTTACACCCTGAACGTCTAAGTACCATGTATTAGTTGCATTAAACGTAATGTTAGAAACATAAAAATCATTCCCTACTGTAATGTTTGCTGCATTCATTGCATCGGCATCCGATACAATTGTGGCATCCGTACCATTAGCTGCATTGATTATGAAGTCACCCGTTGTTTGTACTGTTTGTCCGTTGAAATCAAATTCACCCTCTAAAAGTGTCAAGCTATCACAAGTTAATTCAGATTCCAGTGTCATAGTACCGCCTGACTTCTCAATAATAATATCTTCTACATCAAAACCATCGCAGTCGTATACTTGAGTACCACCACCTTCAAAACAAAGATTAGCATCACCTTTCGTATACACAAATGATCCAGTATCATTGCGTGTAAAATCTTCTTCAATTGTCCAGTCATTAGCAGTTCCTGAACGGTTAATTGTCAGTTGGTGATTAGAGAAGTTTCTAAAGGTTACATCTCCAGAAGTGTTAATAATAGGATCATTAGAATTCATATCAATAATAAGATTTTGATCAGAGGCACCAAAATATATATTATCAGTAATCCAAGTCCCCGCCCCCATTTCAAATTTACTACCATAATAAATTTGAAGATATCGAACACTATAGTTTCCTGATGTAGCTATAGCACCAGCTTGATACTCATAGAATCGGAATCTACCAGTCCCATTAATGATACCATCATTAGTTACACCATAACCTATACCTGGTCGGAACGCATAAAATCCGCCAGTGACTGTGAGAGTTCCGCCATTTTCAACAATTAAATTATTATCACCACGAACCCAAGCTCCTTCAGAATTATCTACTACTAAAGACGCACCATTTACAATTTTCAACCAACCATCTGCACCATCGTATACCGTTACCGCATTTGAAGTAGCTGGGATTGTATAGTCACCTTCAATGGTCAATTTATGAAATTCATTCTGCCAATTCCAACCTTCGGATTTCAGATTACCGGTACCTACCAGCTTAACTTCACCACCTTCAGCCAACCAATAATTATTACCGGCTGTAATAGATGAATTATCAAACCCACCACTAATAGTCCATGTTCCTGTACCCGCATAACATTTAGTGAGATCGGCTTGATAAAAGTCACCAGTCAAGGTAACATCATGGTCATTTGCATCAAATTCCCCAGTTGTGATAGTAAGCGAACCCGCTGAAAAGTTATCATTTCTCAGAGTTATTTTACCCGGGCTATCTTTTTCAATATGGACGTCTTCAATGAGTTCGTTACCAAAGTCAATTTCGTAGTCTCCAATGTCATCGAACGTAATTGTACCAGTTCCAGCCGTCCAGAAAACATCACCTGTATTGGTCCAGAAGACATGTTGCTTGTAGACATGATCCGGATTGTTGACACTTCCATTAATTGTCAAACTTCCAGCCGCATCCGTAGCTTGATAATACACCGAATAGTTGTAAATGTAGGTGCCAGCGGAAAGTTGCCACACGCTGTTTGAAGAATCATTACATTGAACATAGACAGTACAGTCGTATGTTCCTGACACACAGATAGCGGTAGCAGTTGGGTAATCCAGATAGAATGTTCCAGGTGTCAGCGTACCATCTAATGTCGTAAGTCCACCACCATTATCATTAGCATAACATTGGAGAAATGAACTACCGTTAATTATACCGCCAGTATTGAGATTGATTTTTGAGTGGTAGAAAGCTCTACCGCTCCCGTTCAAAGTGAGAGTCCCATCAACGTCTATGCTTGCATCTGTTCCAACAGTATTGTAGCTACACATGTTGCTTCCGGCAAGTACAGTACGTACTGCACCAACTGGAATTTCAATACTATAGAGATACTTTGTTGAAAGGCTCCCTGTACAAGTAAAGTTACCCGTACCTGTAAGCCTCAATGTGCTTGTATCACGGGTGAAGACTACAGTGTCACCGGTGGCAAAGAAATCACCATTGCAAGTCCAGGTCCGTGATCCGAATGAAATGTTGCAGTTCGCGAGAAAGGACAGATCACCAGCCCCGGTGATCGTCACATTGTTGTCATTCACATCAACTGTGGCTGACACACCTGCATTTACGGTGAAAGATGGACAAGTCCAGGTCTTGTTAGTCCCAGTCATACTCTGAGTACCGCCTGTGATACTAACAACACCAGTCGTGGCATCGTCATTGAAATCGGCCCCGCCAGAGGTTAGGGTATAGGTCTCACATGTGATAGCACTCACAAAATCTACTGTATTAGCTGATTTATTGACTACAATGTCTTCCAATGAATACGGCATATTAACAAATTGATTTACGTCACCCTCAAATGTGATAGTCCCTGTACCTTTAGTATAGATCACATCACTACCGGGTGAGGAGTCATTTAGGAAAACGTTGCCACTAAAATTGAAGTTTGCATTATTGCAATTAAAATATAGATCACCTGTACTGGTTGATTCAGTCATTGCAAATCCGAACGCAGTATCATTACTAGTATTGAAGACCGTACCGGCATTTAGATTGACAGTCAAATCTTCATCGTGAATATTCCCACTGATACCTACACGGAATTGAATTAAACCACCTGTAAAGTTGTAAGTACCTGCGTCAAAATTAACAACACATGCAACATCAGGGCTGGTTATCCACTCGATACGGCAATCATACGTTCCTGGTACCCAATTCGCTGCGGTATTAGGGTAGTAAATTTGTGTAATCCAATTACTCCAAGTTCCATCTAAGACTGTGATACCTACTTCTGGGAAGTACCATCGTATCTCACCCGTCGTTGCCCCACCACCGGTTAGAGTCCCGCCTGTTTGTATACGAAGATCAGTATTGACAGCAAGTGTTAGCCCACCTGTGTTTGTGTTACCTGTAATAAATGTTCCAGTGATATCCAAGATACCTGCGACGTAAACGTTATCCGCATCCCCTAAACCATTGGCAGTGTACGACCCCGTGACATAAAGATTTTCAAAACCCCAATAATCTGTGGCTGTAGCAATCCCTTTACTTGTACCTTTGAGATAGAAATTGGCGGTGTCAACATTATAGGTACCTATACCGTCGATAATTACGTCACCCCAACACGTCCAGTCACCGCTTCCACAGTCTACGGTTCCAGATGTTGAGATATCCAGAGCATCAGAACTTATTGTGACATTATATCCTGCCGCATCAAAGTCACCGCTGCTAATTTCGAGGCTAGTTACATCGAGGTCCGCTGTTAAGGTGATACTACTATTTTTATCAATCACCATATTTTCTAATTCTAGGCCACCCATCCCAATGATATAGTCGCCTGTGGAATCCATAGTAATTGTACCAGTACCCTTTGTCCAAGTTAAGGTCCCCAATGTTACGTCGCTATTAAGGTTACCCTTAATAATTATATCAGGATTGTTGGTTGTATTGATAGCTGTGGTATAACCAGCATATATTGCTTGGCATGTTAAATGATGGAATGTGTAGGTACCGCTGCTAAACACCATATCACCATTATGCAATCGGGACTCTATACGAACTTCTAAGTTATGGGCCGAGTAATCAGCCGGAACCATAACCCCCGCTGTGTGCCACTCTCGTAGGTGGAGCAAGCCACTCAATGAATCATAATCACCATCCCAGGTAGTAAATCCACCACCATCTTGTGCCAGATACGAACGTATAAAGTTAGCTTGAAATACACCTGTCGAATTTAGATGTATTTCACCATAGTAACACCGGAAGCTAGCAATCCCAGTGATTGTACCATCTATTATAAAGGTACTTCCAGAACCATAGACCGGTATAATAATACCCGAACAATTGTAGCTAGCGCCCGATTTGATCCAGGTATTGGCGATGACCATATTGTCTCGTTGCGTCCATGTTTTCCCCGAACCTGATAGATTCCAAGTTGTACCTCCTCCTATCCAAGTTCCACTTTGGCCAGTGGTAGAGATATTACCTGAGATTTCCCAGGTATTATCACCCCAGTCTATTGCACCCGTTCCTGTTAAAGTAAGGTCACCAACTGTTACATCGTATGTTGATGCGTCAAAATCGCCGGAATTGATTGTAAGACTATCACACTTCAACTCGTAAGCTAACGAGATATCCGTACCACCTGTTTTATTTATGATGATATTTTCAACTTCATTATCATAGAAGTCAATTTCACGGGTATCCCCACCGTTGAAAGTAATGGTGCCTGAACCCTTGAACCAATTATTGGTAGCGAAGTGATAGGATGAAGTACCATTGATAGTCCAGTCAATATCCAGAGTTGGGTGGTTACAATAGACATTCAAACCACCTGATGTCGCCCCAGACCGCAAGAACAGAAGACTTCCAACATTAAAAACAGGTTGTGAGGATCGGCAATCTACATTCAATGTATCCCCATCTTCAGCTTCAAAGAGTAGATATCCAGAAATATCATAAGTCCCGGTATCAGGTTGCCATGTTTTGACACCACTTGTAGAATGAACTCGAATATGCCCACCATAAGTTCCTGCTGGGATCAATGAGGTTGTGTCTGGATCAACAAAGTATGTTCGAGCGGGGCTATAGGTGTAAGAACCATTTAGGATAAGCCCGGTGTTGCTACCAGCCAGATAAAAGATAACATCACTAGTACCTGTTACGGTGCCAGTTGTTTCAACTGTTAGATTAGCACTATAAAGTCGAAAATCAACAGTGCCATCGACAGTTAAAGTACCAGCAATAGTAGCCGCAGAATTAATATCAACTGCCACGCTTGTACTAGCATGAATATAAGCTGATTTGCCTGCCGGAATCGTCAGATATGGAAGGGCTTTTGTACCACCTCCCAATAGATACTTGTCAACCCCATTCATTATGAACTTTTGACTAGAATCTACTGACCAAGTTGTCACATCTTTCCAATCAAAATGACCATATAAATTCCAATCTGCACCACCTGTTGTCAAGTTATCGAAATCAAGGACACAATCTCCTTCAACAGTAACTTGATGTGAGTCACAGTTAATTCCACCATCAGTACCAGTTAAATTTTTACAATGTAAGTGGGCTCCATAACCAAGATTCAAGAAGAGATCACTACCTGTACCCGAATTATCTACTACAACGTTTCCAATTTCATGGGCCCATTCATACTCCTGATTAGCTGACCCAACGAATTCAAATGTCTCATCGTTAACAGTCCAAAAAATATCGGCAGACGTAATACCACCGCCGTACAGACAATCTCCTCCTATTTGGAAAGTGGGATTATTTGTCATGTCTATGTAAACGGCGTTACCACTAATATTGTTTAATCTCAGATGATTGGCGAGGTAAAAAGTTCCCGCGTCGGGTTTTATATAGCAATCATTACCACCATAAATGTAAGTAGTAATCTGATTATAAACCCCTGGTGCCCATCGCGTCCCCGCTGTACATTGATAGAATCGAAGCTCGTAACCAGCGTAGATTCCGTCATTCAGTACCAATCCATTACCTGATGTAGTATTATAGAATAGTAGTGATTGCTGACGTGTACCAGTCCACAGGGCATTTGTCCGAATCCAAACCCTTGCATCAGTCCAGCAATAAACACGTTGGTCTTTAGTATCGAATGTCGAATTAGCTTGAAGATCCACAGAACCAGTGATGTTAATCACTATGTCCGTACCCGCCATCAATGAACATGTCGAACTATTGATAATTTGTAGTCTATCTAGGTATTGCCAATTGGTATAGGTTAGAGTTTTAGATGCTGCAAAGATAATTTGACACCCTGTCGCATCCATGCTTGTGATATCGATATCGCCCCAACCTGTAATATCACCAGTTCCAAGGTCGATAGGGCCGGCACTAGCCCCTTTTGACAACCCAGCGTGAGTTTCAAGATCATAGGAAACCCCAGTCCAAAACCCATCTGTTAGTACTAGATTTGATGTATGAACATTCCCAGATTGCGTCATACCACCAGCACCAGTTCGATTTAATGTAATAGGATCGACTCGTGGGACTGCTTCAATTTGTGATGCAGCAGAACCAGTAAGATTGATAATGGTGCTGGAACTTAATGTCCAAGTGGCATTTGTCCGAACAAAGAAGTTTCCTTGCACATAGAGATCATAATCATTGGCATCGAATGTACCTTGACTAACGTCGAAGTTTACACAATTAACATCCGAATTCATAGTGACTGTGCCACTGGAAGCATAGATTTGAATGGTTTGGACTGTCCAGTTCGTAAAGTCCCAATCCCTGGCAACTGCGCTACTGGCGTAACAGGATTCAGCATTCTTTGTCCACCCTCGTGATGCACCATTTGCCGTTTCCATCCAATCATATACATGACTGTTGAACGTCCATTTATTTCCAGTCACCCCTGTGTTATCGACATTGACAGACCCAATATTAACTGTATCGGAGAGAGTGGCAAAATAGCCACTAATTTGCACGTCAGTTGAGCTACCGGCCGCATGGAGTGTGAGACTACCATTCGGATACCAAGAACGAATCTCAGCACGAAAATAACCACCAATCTTACATACCTTATTCGGGAATGTAAAATGTCCATCGTTACCTGAAGGTCCAAACACACGGAAGTTAACTTCCCAACCATAAGTAGCCCCAAAATCCCAAACCCCTACACCTGTAGTTGTTGAGGGGTAGAGACAACGAATCGATCCATTACGAATACGAGCCGTAGACGCCATCGACTGGACACCACCTGTACCAGGAGTAAACCAATTAATTTGGTGTCCACCTAGATCAAAATCTGCCCCGGATTCCAAGTACAATTTCGAGATACAAGTCCCACCAAGGTTGTAGTTTCCAGCATCGGTGTCGGTTAGTGTCAATGATTTGTCTGTTTTAATCGTAAGCGAATTATGCCACAAGACAGCCCCCACGGCAGAAATTGTCCCATTGATTTCAAGATCATAAAAGTATCGATTTGCGGCACTATTGGTTAGTGTTTTTCCTGTCCCGGTCATTATGAATTTTGAGGCATTTGGCGTAAACGTCCCCACATTTACATAGTTCAAATGACCTGCGGTTGTCCAGGTACCACTACCCGCTATGATCTGTGTACCGGCGATAATCATGTCACCAGTTGTCGTGAAATTGTACGTATTACCACTTAGCGTCCCTGTGTAATCAGAGCGCATGTCCAATTTTGTTATGGAAACATTAGCATCCAGCCCGCAATTACCTTGCCCGCTAGAAGCTTTGAAAATAGCTGTATCGCCAGCCTGTGGATAAGTTCCACTAAGTGGACCACCGTCAGTAGTTGACCAGTTATTTGAGGTCCAGGTGTTATTGACCGACGATCTCCAGTAATACGTAGCCATCTGCTTGCTCCACTCTGTTGCTGCTCAAACTTGTAACAAGTGAAAAGATCCGACAGTCGGGAACATCCCCCGACTGTCGGGATTGTTAAAATTAGACTGCATTTTCTTGCAGTACGAATCGACCCTCAACAGTAGCATAAACTTCGTAGTCAGCCGGAATATCATTCGCAGTCGGAACTTGTCCACTAACAACCAACTCGCAATCATCAACGCCATTTACGGCTTCAATTGCTGTTTCAATAGTGGCAAGATCATCTTGGTTATTACCACTGGTCAAACGAAGAACTCCCCAAGCGACCTCTCGCTCGGCTGTTAAAGGACCAACCTGTTGCCGTTGGGGACGATAGAACTTGTCCCAATAGCGTTCCTTCATATCGGAATCGCTAGTCTCGGTAATTCTTAGGCGATCAGCCATAGGTTAACTCCTTATTCAGTTGAATAATAGGATACATTGAGTTGGGTACTGGCTACTTCTTCAATAAATTCAATTGCGTCTAAGTCTCCAGTGTACCAAAATTCTTCCCCAGCAGAAATTCGCATCCCTACACCTGCTGCTGGGGACGTGCCATCATCACGCCATCGAACGTTCTGTGTCACGGCTTGAATGAGGGCCATTGTAGCACCAGCGGGGACTGTTAGTCCTGTTGCCGTAGATGGGGTTAGTTGTTGGTAACCCTTCGGCACTAAAGGTGCATCTTGAATTGAGATGACACCACTCTTTACCCGTGTTGGAATGCTCATCAGCCCGAACTCCAGTTATTTGTACTAATTTAACTGCCCCCGAAGGGGTAGTTAATTAGGAAATTCGTTTAGACTACGACGTATGTATAATTCTGATTCGCAGAGACCGAGTCTACATACACTTCGTTAGCGTTCTCAACTGGAAGAGTGATACTTTCACCAGCGTCCAACGGATAACCATTAGCACTGTTTTGGGCATCAACTGTGGACTTACCAACCCACAATGGGTTAGTAGTGCTGTTATCGTCACGCGACCGAACCATCACGAACTTGTTCGCGGCTGTATCGGCATGTAACTGCTTGGCTGTGTTAGCTGTCTCGGAATTAGCTGTCACAACAGTGGTAAATGCTGTCGTTTCCTTAACCAATGCCGCTACACTCTCAACGTTAGCAACTTCAGCTACATTAGCAACCTCAGCTACGTTAGCAACCTCAGCTACGTTAGCAACCTCAGCTACGTTAGCAACCTCAGCTACGTTAGCTACATTAGCAACTTCAGCTACATTAGCAACTTCAGCTACGTTAGCTACGTTAGCAACCTCAGCTACGTTAGCAACCTCAGCTACGTTAGCAACTTCAGCTACATTAGCAACTTCAGCTACGTTAGCTACGTTAGCAACCTCAGCTACGTTAGCAACCTCAGCTACGTTAGCTACATTTGCAACCTCTTGGACGTTGACAACTTCGTTAACTTGGGTTATATTTTCGATATTTCCCACTTCAACGACAGTTTCGATTGTCCCTTCTACAACATTAACGGGAATAGCCATAAGTTTTACTCCTAATCAGTTTGCTTGTCGCGGCCTTTACCGCGAACGGGTTTGTCTACAGAATCACTCAGGGTTGTGTCACGACTTTCTTCTTTTTCTTCCCTACCTTCGTGGGCCGGATCAGCAGATAAGTCGTTTACACCACGGGCTCCCTCCCGTATATTGTCCTCCTCATCGCCAGATGATTGGGCTTCTTTAATACGTAGAATACGTTCCATGTGATCCTTTCGAGCCTGGAGGTATTCATTCTCACTGAATCCAAGGGCTATTGACGCAGTCTGCTCCCCACACAACCCTGCCTCCATGGCCCTAATAACGGTATCGGGGTCACTAGTTGTATAATTAGCGGTAGATACTTCCCTATAGATTTTGTCTAAAGTTTCAACGGTAGTTTTTCCACTTAAAAGAGTTTCTACAATGTTCTTTGCTAGTTCACGTTTAACTGTAGCTCCTGGCACAGTATACATGAGTTCAGCAACTTTTGTAGCTTCTTCAATACGATCCCTGTCAGTCTTTAGACTATACCGATCAGGATATTTTATTGTGGCGATAAGGCGTTTACGTGGCTTACGTTCTTCGTAAGCCGCCCAGAATTCAGCTAACCGTCTTTCGGCTCCTTCAAGTATAAGCCCAATAAAAGATAATCCAGCTTCCAAACCTTGATTATCCATTTCTTTTGATTCGGGAGATACTCGTTTACCTACTTTATTTTGAATAGCAAGTTGGACCAATTTACGAATATCGTCCTCAAGTTTTTCTTGCAACTTTATTGATGCCTCTAATGGCTCTGGGGACGGATGAATAAATGATGGAGCTTCCATCTTCATATCGTAAGCACGGCCCTGAGTCGCCCCTACTTGAATCTCTTCATCTTTAGCCCCTTGACCACCGGCTGTTGCCGTACCATCAGGATTAGTTGCATGTTTAAGATGGTCTCCGACAGCGCGTAAATCTCGTTGCTCAATATAAAAAGGATAATTCGCTTTCAATGCGTATGCTACATCACTTGAACCTAAATTCAATAACGCAATTTGGTGTCTACAAACGTCTTTCAGTAGGCTATCACCTATATCTAAAAGACAGAACGGGATTTTAGTTAATTCGAGTTCAATAGGTTCGTCGGCTGTTGGTAAACCAGTGTCCCTATCAATAGGCATCCCCTGAGGATCAAAAAATTGAACATTGACCCTTCCTGTTTCTTGATTGATCCAAACCAATCTAAATCGTTCATAATTACCATCGGGGATACGAACTTGATAACCACCTGGTTGTTTGAAAGTCGTGCAACGATCACGCAGTAATAATGATTGAAATTCCTCTGGTTTACTGGGATTACTACATGTCCAAGAAAGAATATCTTCGACTGGGTACATATAGAGATACGGGCGTTGTTCCATGGTATCGGCAAGACTAGCCTCAACAGAAAAGCTAGGGGTAGCTACGGGCATATCTACATAACAACCTACTCGCCCCATAACAAGTAATTCTGTTAAGATATCGACACCCATAAACTTGTCCATACTGGAACCACGCATATCAACGCCACCTTCCAAACCTTGGACAGAATATTTGTAGGTCTGTGAACCTCCTTTACGGAGAGCATCGCGTAGTCGTTGGAAAATTGAATTCCGAACGTCATTGATTGCTGCTTTAGCAAAGGCGGGAATCGGAGTGATGGACTTTCTCGCCGTGAAAGCCTCATCATCTTCACGAGTGGTAAACTTTTGTAAGTAATTACTCACATAGTATTCACCAGACTCGTAGGTATTTCGCCAAAGTTGCCAGTGCCCAAAATCACGTAAGTAGACTGGGTGCCTAGCAGAAACCAAGTTTTGAAAGGTTGCAGCAGGGGTGGCCATTGTACACCTCAGTTTTAGTCTTCACGAGTCCAAAGTTCCTTATCCCATAGGAATGGACGCTTTGGATACTTGCCTAATGTTATAGCTTTAACCATGAGTCGAATTGATAAGCGTATCGACAGTTGAATTAAGCGGTAAAAGTAACGATAGGCGGCATGCCTTCGTTGGATTCTATCCTGAACTCGTGGCCGACTTCCCCACCATTTAATCAATTCCTTCAAGACTGGAAAGTCCCAACCAAAAGTCGTTACCGCAAGCAGATGCTTGAGAAAGGTTCGGATAGGTTTATGTTCTTTCCACCATGCTTGTAGGGCTCGTCGTCGTTCAATATTATTCATTATGTCGCTCCTTATAGAAATGCAGCTATGTCCTTGTTAGTTACATACGATGCTGCTAAGGGTAATGCAATTTCTGCGTAGCAACGTGCTTGAGCAAAGTGGTCGGGACCTGTTTCCACGTATTTTGCAATTGGGTTGCCAATTTCGTCCCTCTCGTATGTTCTAATTGGGGCTTTTAGTTGTTCCCGGTATTCTCTGGAAATGTCTCGTGGCAGTAGTATTCGTTTTGATCGAAATCGTCCTAAAGCCGCGTCTAACCAATTCGTTCGATCTACAGTCGCCATCGGCGTCCCTAGTTCGTCCTCTTGAATCGAAATCTCTTTTCCAGTTTGCCCTCGCCTGTATCGACAAAGAGTTACATAACCTGGGAATCTACGGGCAAAGCGTCGAGCGTCATTGATTTGTGGGTCTGGGTCGATTACACAGTGCATGACTTGCCACTCACGCATCAGTTCATCTAATCTGGGAAACTCATCTTCTAATATCTTCCCCGTCCATAAAATCTTGGCTGTCGCGGCTACATTGAGATCATGTGAATAGGTATCGAAAAAGTATTCCGTAATCTCAATGTTATGCCACTTACCTTGGTCAACTCCCATCACGATCAACCGACCACTCTCTAAGGGGCGTGTCTCTTGTGTAGTGTAGTTAGATATACAATTATCGAGTATGTCATCGGTAATTTGCCCACCTTCTGGGATGTATGGCAAACCAAGTTTTGAGTTATGGAATTCAACATTCGCTGCTTCATCACCTAAACCACGAAAATAAGCAACAACAAGCTCACCTGGGGATACAGTGTACGAATACATTTGGTTGACATGGAAACTCCGGTGATCGTCGTCTGCTTCGGGGTTTGTAACATGCCATTTCGCACTTTTAAGCCACTCAGGTTTTATCATATGATCTAAACGGTGTTGACACTCTTTACATTTCAAAAATGATTGTGAGCACTTGGGATCATTTACGTCTTCTCCATGGATCTCAATGCAATCAGGCCACGTTAATTCGGTCCATTTATTGCAGTGCGGACATATGAATGTCCATTCTTCCATTGTACCTTTAAGAAATAACTTGTGAATCCCGTACTTTGGAAGTGTGGGTGTGCTGATTGCAAAAACACTTTTTTCCATATGACCAGATAAACGCTCTAAAGCGAGCCAAATAGCTCGTTGATCCATTTCGTCCATTTCGTCTAAAATCAGATATGAGACTGGAATGGATTTTAGGTTGCTGTCGCCGCGTGATCCTCTGATGTATAGTGGAACGGCTCCCGCTTGCTTGAGTCCAATTGTGTTCGTATCCGTGAACATGGACTTTAAGTATTCGGAATTGTGCAATGCCCCATTGAATCGAGTCTTTGAAAAGTCGGACGCATTGTTTTGAGTTGGCAGTACATATAGAACTGCTTTCTTCAATACATCGATTGTATAAAAGGCTCGATTGATAGCGATTTCGGTGACGCCTAATTGCGCTCCCTTCATAGCCGTGTTGAACGATGCTGTTGAATCGGAAATCTCCTTGCACCATGGATGATAATCGAAGGAAAACGGACCTGGAAAGTCTGTCTCTTCGCCCATGATTCGCCGTCGTGAGGCCCATTTGGTACAGCTTGAAATAGTCTTGCTGCGTAAGCCTTCGGCTATAGATAATCCAAGCTCGTTTAGTAAATTGCTCATTCATTTTAGAAGAGATCGCTCTGGTGTGCATGTTTGACTCTAACGACCTAGTTCAGTAGTCAGGTGGTCAGAGGGGATTAGGAGGCGTTTCATCAAGAGCGATCTCGTTTTACTCTGGGTTACTGTCTTCCGGTTTGGGTTTCGGAGGTAAAGGCAATGTTTTAACCTTAGCGGGTGCAGTTATACCCTGCTTGGGTTCCACATGGTTCGAGACCTTTGCCATCATTACTTTGCCACCCTTTTCATTTGGTTCAGTTTCGACTCGAACCGAGTCTGGACCGACTTTAGGAATAGGTTTTCGTTTTCGGACATTTCGGCGTCGTTCCCTTTTTGGCTGAGGCGTAGATTCAAGCTTAGGTGTTGGCTCAACCACGGGCGTCGACTCTAAAGTAACCTCTGATTTCAAAGCTTCTGGCTTTGGCTTGAGGAAGTTTTCTGGTCGATGGCGTCTGGCATCGAATTCAACCCACTCTTTACCTTCATGGGCCAAGGTAGCCAAGATTTTACTATTACTATCAATTGCTTGATAGATAATCAAATTGGGCTTCCCCTGAAGATCAAGTTGTGGACGAGGCAACATCTCGATTCGATTATAGCCCTTATCCTCATGGATTTCGAGGACAAGCTTAAATGTCCCTATCGGTGTCATTGGAAGTTGCAACATTAGTTATACCCTCCCGAGTATTTAGATCACCATAAGGAGAACTGACAGGGCAATTTTGAGAACGGTCATCCAATTTTCTTTGAGCCATTCTACTATCTGTTTCCATAGAGTTGACCAATCAAAACCACTCTTTGCTGCCATTTCCTTTGGCATTTGGGCTCGAACTTGATTTTCAAATTCACCCCAAGCGTTAAATGGTTTACGTGTTTCCTTATGCAATCGTATAGGTTTTCTGATTAGGCTGAGAACTTGTTCATGTTCCGCAGCGGTAATTTGGTTACGCCGACGAGCACGTCGGGCGGCAAGTCGTGTAATGAACTTGAAATCGCCATGATATCGGTCAGGTCGGTCCTTAAATTGGAGGGCATGTTGAAGAAAACCTTCGTCTCCCGCGCCATCCATTAAAACTTCATCGTCGGTTAGGACAACCAGTTGTTCAACTGGTTGTTCAATTTCTTCGACTTGAGGTTCATTAATCTCTTCTACAGAATCATTAAAATGTCTCTGGCGCCGAAGCTGTCGAACTTCGCGACGTGAGAGTTCTGTAACCTCTAAGTCTTCAGATTGTTGTAGATCGTCGCTCATATATTTACCACAGTTTGTATTTGTTAGGACCATCTACAAAATCATAGTGTATACGGTCAGGGTCGTCTGGTGTTTCAGGCTTATTTAGGTATCGGGTGATGGCTTCTGTCGCTACTGGACCTCGGTATCTTTTAACTTGCTGCCCCTCATCATAAATAACCATTGTTGGGTAGCTTGTTACTGCATGTTCCCGTATCAATTTCTGGTTTGCGTTGTTGTAGATAACAAAAATCTTGTACCCTTGACTCTGTAAATCTTTGATGTGAGGATACATTTGCTTGCAACCACCACACCCCTCCATCGTGAAGAATATCATATAATTCTTCACAGAATCAGGGACTACGATCTTTTTTTGGGACCACTCCCAGATTTCCTTCGCTCGCGCCTCAACCTTCGCTCCTCTTTCCTTTGGGCCAGTTTGTCGGCCAATTGGTCTGCGAGTCCAGTCGAGTCCATCTCGCTCGAAGTTTCCATTGGGAGTGAGTCCATCGTATTCTTGGAGTCTAGCTGCGGTACGCCGGAATGATCCAAGTAAGTTTCCCCCAAATCGGTTACCTTCTCCACTGTCTCTGGGAGATCTATTTTCTGTCCCTTTGTCCAGGATCGCCAAAGACCCCAAAACAGACTTATTACCTTTCTCATTAGCTTCAGCATGGTACAAACCCACCGTTAGAATAAGTAAAATTGCCACTAAAATTCGCATCT
>JGI10211J14876_10000658_pt1 | contig 14846 bp, 8 predicted proteins | sample Etolagsediment_FD_14876 | JGI IMG/M metagenome (IMG submission 14876)
TTCAATATAAACATAATTGGCACTCATTTCATTAATAACAGCAAATCCATCAACATCAAGACTAGGAACAATAAATAAATCAGTAACAGCAAAATTTCGAGCACTTAAATCGGAAACAAAGATAGTATTGGCACTAATTTCATTAGAAGTAATATATGTAGTAGATGTACCAACAGTCATAACATTAGTAACACTCAAATCATAAATAGTAGCATGTGTAGCAGAAAAATCTTGAATATAACCAACAGATGCAGAAATAGAATCAACGCTAATATCAGAACTAACGGTTATAGTTCCACTAACATCTAAATTACCAATAACAGTAGTTTCAGCTAATACGACGCCACTATTATCCGAAAAATATGCCAAATCTCTATTACGTCCACCACCAGGTGTTTCACGTACAAAACTTCTAATAGTAAATTTATCATCAGGATTATCAGCAATAGTTAAAACAAAATCTCCACTATCACTAACAGTACCTCTAGATTCAGAAGAAAAGATAGCATAATCGCTAGCAGAGGAACCAGCTTGAAAATCAGTAGCAAATTCCATTAATGTTCTAGGAAAAAGGATTTGAGAACTAGAATCTTGACCAATTTTATAAGTATTTGTATTTAATCCAAAGCCCCTTCCTGATGAATCTTGTCCAGTAATATATACGCCACCACGAACATTAAGTAAAAGTGCCGAACAATCACTAATAGGTCTTCCTTGATTAGGATCATTCAAAATAGAATCATTACTAATATTCATTAAGATTCTACCATCATTTAAGACGCCAAACATTTGTCTATTATTTGGGCTTTCTTGAATTTGGAATGCACCTGTTTTCATATTAAGATTAATAGCAGAAGAATCATAAAAATCCATATTAAAAATGTTACCTGCAAGTGAGAATTCAGTAATACCATCAGAACTAACATCTCTAAACTCTAACCAAGATCTTTTAACAGTATTTTGAAGATTGCGATTAAAAATAGAAATTTTTGCCCCAGGATCTGTACCAACAATAGGTGGTTCATAAGAATCAGCAACCATTAAATTAGCACAAGGATCAGATATATTAATACCTACATATCCTGTAGGTCTAACTCTCATTAATTCAATAGATTCGGTTGTTTCACCACTAACACCTCCGCTAGAAAAAATGAAATCATCCCCATATTCACGTGGATTATTACCATTCCAATTGGTTCTTAAAGACATCATATAATCAGATGCAATAGGGAATGTTCCGCCTCCGTTTAACAAGCCATAATGAGTCCCAAATTTATTGGTAAATTCGCCACCTTGTTTAATAAAATTATTATAATCAATTGGCTGAAATCCACCAGCACCTGGAGTACCTTCGATTATTGCATTACCACCTGATATATCTAATTTAATATAACCGGATGTATCAATAGAATCAAAATTAATATAATCACGTGGAGCCAAACCAATACCTAATGTACCGCGTTGTGATAATTGCATTTTAAGGTTATTAGCATTCATATTGGTATAAAAATCATTAGGCCATGAAGTAGTAAAATTAATATTACCATTTTTAGCATGAAAATAGACACTACTAACATCATAAAAATCAAAATCAAAATTATTATTAACTAATGAAAATTCAGAAATATTATTTGATGAAGCGTCAACAAATGCAAGTCTAGCTCGTCTGCTATTTGAAGTAAAAGGGTTAATACCACCCAATCCATTTTCAATAGTTAATTTGCATCCAGTACTAAATTCATTATTACATGCATCATATAAATGCATTTTAGAACGAATGGCTTGAGGATTTTGAGTTCCAATACCTACATTACCCCATGCATTTAAATTAAATAAATTAGAATTATTAATAAAACCAAGTGCTAATGCATTCGAAAAATCATTAGATCCAAAATAATTAAATCTAAATTCAGCAGCATTATTAACAGAAAAATTTTTGCCTAATAACATTCTAACATTATTACTAGCGTCTTGTTCATAGGGATTATTAACGACATCAATACTAGAATTTTTGAAAAAAGAATTATATAACAATCCATTATTAACTTGATTATAACTATCAACTTCTAATTTAAAATCAGGAGAAGCTGTTCCAATACCTACATTAAGAGAGAAATCCGAATAATCTCCCAAAATAACAGAATGTGACTTTGAAGATTTTGCATTATATCCAACAACAGTAGCATTATTATAAATTATTCCTGGTGTATTAACAACATCAGCATTAGAACCGATATAAGTATTATTATAACCACTAATATCAGTATAACCAGCTGCATCACCAATAGCAGTATTATAATTACCCATGCTCTTATTATTAAAACTTCTATATCCAATACCAATATTGCTGGATGATATAGATTCACTAGCTAAACTATCACGTCCAATAGCAATATTGTATTTACCACCTATATTACTATATAATGAATCACTACCAATACCAATATTATAGCTACCTGTATTTTTATTGAGAGCTAAATTACCAATAGCAATATTATGACTACCATCTGTATTATCATATAAAGATTGATTACCAATACCAATATTTTCTCCACCATTAATATTGGATGCTAATGATGCTGTACCAATCGCAATATTGTTTATAGCAGTAAATCCGGAACTATTTTGTAAAGAATAATTACCAATACCAATATTAAAACTAGCATTTGTATTACTATACATACTTGATTCACCAATAGCAATATTATAAGCTCCAATAGTATTTGTATATAAACTATCTTTACCAATAGCAATATTAAGACTACCATCTGTATTATTTGTTAATGCTGCCCCTCCAACTGCAATATTATAACTACCTCCAGCACTATATTTTGGTAATGCATTTATACCGAGAACAGTATTATACTTTCCTGGTGGATTTGCTATTAATGGTTGATATACAGGTGTTCCAATAACAAGATTACTACGATCTTGTGTAATAATTGTACCTCCACTAACATCTAAAGTAGTAGAAGGTTCGTATGTACCAATACCAACATATCCTGTAGGTTTAACATTTAATAATCGTCCATTACTGAAGAATCCTAAACTAACCGTATTATTAGTACTGGCATCTTGTGCATAATCAAAGCGTAATTCACCCCAATTGTTTGTAGATTGATAGTTTTTACCTACAGCAATAAGATTATAGCTACCTTCAGATAATGATGAATTTGCAAAAAAAGCAACAGTTTCATAAGGTGCGCCCACAGTTTGATTAGAATTAGCACTACCATCAATATACAATTGAATATTTTTGCTAATAGAATCCATTACATCTTCGCCTTCGGCTATAAATAAATTACCACTTCCATATAACTTCATTTTGGCTTTATCGAATAAACTTGCATTTGTAGTATTCCATATATGACCTCGGTCAGTTCTAGATTGATAATATAAGATATTACCACTTCCATCATCTCTAAAGGCATGTACGTCATTACTATCAGCAAATCCATTAATATTATAACTGGTTAATTTAAGTTGATCTGTTAATATAGTACCACTAACATCTAAATTAAAACTAGGATCAAATTTATTAATACCAATATTACCTGAATAATCAACTCTCATACCACCACTCGTTAAATGATTCCAAGGTGCAATAACTAATCCAGGTGTTGCAGAATCACCAAGAACACTTCCAAATGAGAGTAAATGATCACCATCTTGTAATAAACTAGCTGGTTCATCTGCAATAATACTTGTATTAACATGGGCATAGAGTCCGGAAAATGTATTTTCATGACCTAATCTTTGAACCAATAAATTTGCAGAATTTGAATTATATGCACTCTTAACATTTAAAACAGTATTTAAATAACCATTTATATTTGGAGCATAATTTTGTTGCATTAATACAGAATTACCAATATTTGTTGGGACTCCATTAGCTGATATATCAGCTTGTATTCTAACTCTTCCACTAATATCAACATCAGTTATGGGTTGATCTAAATTCATACCAATTTTTCCATCATATTGAATAGTTAATCTCTCAATAGCATTATTATAGTCTATAGTTCCTGCAGCTTTGGAACCATAATGTGTTGCAAATCTTATACCGGCCAATTCATCACCACTATTTTTAATCCATAAAGAATTATGACGTGAATCAAGAGTAGAACCTAAATGACCAATAGCACTTTCTTTTAAACCACCATCTTGGATAAATTCAATATATGGATTATTATCTTCCTGTGATGCTAAATCATTTTTATTTGCCTCTAATATTAAAACACAATCTTCACCTGAAGGGGCCAATATATGTAATAAACTACTAGGATCAGATGTACCAATACCAACATTTCTTCCATTACAATCAGCACCAACACTAAATGTAACTTTATTATATCTTTCATTAGGATCATTTGTAGGATCTGAATTATATATTAAAAAACTAGGTATTCCTGATAAATCTACCTCTGCACAATTAGTACGTATACTAGCATTTTGATCAGGATCTTTACTTTGATTCCAAATAGTTAATGATGCAGGATTTTCTATATATGTGGTACCATGATCAATAGGTGTATTAATACTTAATGTATTAACTAAAGAAGCATCAAATGCCAATATATTACTTGCATCAAATTCAACTGATTCATAAAATTTTGTAGGTCCATAAAAATTATTTTTTCCATAAAATGTTGCTCCATTAAATCCATAAATATTGCCACCGACATATAAATTATTGTCTATAGAAACTTCATGACCAAATAATCCTAGATTATTAGTTAAACTATATGCATAACTCTTATTTGTATTTGGAGGGAATTGTGAAATAAATTGAATCTTTTCTTGTGGCCAAGCAGTTTTATATATTTTGTAATCTAATAATCCAATAGTATTATTGTTTGTAGTAATACCACCTAGACTATCTACTATACTATAGGATGCATCACCAGTCCATCCAATTGGTCCAGGATTAATTAATAATTTATATTTTTGAGGAATTATATATGCTTGATTTGGTAGTGTACCTGTTGAAATAGCTAATGTACCATCGACATATACATATACACATGAACCTTGTATAACTAATGTAATCATTTGCCATTCATTAAATTTTAATGCATCAGATGACTCATTAATTAAATATTGGGTTGTTCCAGTATCATAATTACTAGCAGAAAATAATTGTAATTTTCCATCAAAACCAGGACACCATAAATATAATCCATATCTTTCATCACTTAATATACCAGTATTTTCAGGAGGTGTCTCTCTTAAACCATTCATTTCTACATCATCTAATGCAAATAAACAAAATGATGATGAAATATCAGGATTAGTATTTTGTGATGGTTTAACCCATGCATTAACAGTAAGAGCAGAATATAAACTATTAACATAAGTATTCAAAAATATATTACTATCATTAAATGATGAATCACTTAATAAATATTGACTCCCTGTATTAAATAACAAATAATTACCATATTTGCTATCATTTGCCAATTGAAGTGGGTTCAAAGAACTTGTAANTCCACCGGNGNGAATACTATACACTATATTTAAATCTAATGCAGTAGCACTAATATCAAGATTTAATGTTTCATTTGATATAGTAGTTTGTGACGATATAAAAGTATTAAAAGGATAATAAGCAATTAAATTATCATAATTTACTGAATTCTCTTCATAATAAATATTACTATGCATGCTCAAATTAGAAAAAACCTCTATATTCGTGTTAGTTGAACCTAAAGAATCTAGAATATTTAAATGACCTATTGCTTGTTCTTGAGATTTTACTATTTGATGTCTTGCTGATCTATTAATACCACCAACTTGTTTCCATCTTGAAGCTGAAGAAGACATTATAAAATAGATTTTTAATTTATTTTTTATAGTAATACAAATTTATGTAGTATATATTTTTTAAAATTTTATATACTACATGATGTAGTATATAAAAAAAAATAAAATGTTTAGATATAATATATGGGGTATGAAATAGAAATGTCTTTTGATTTGAAAAGGGATAAAAATGTACATAAATTGATCGATGCAACAATAGATCGTGCATTTGAAAATAATTGTGAAAGACACTATAAATTTTCTGAGATGCAAGGTAATCCACGAAAACTGAAAAGACAAGCTTTAATTTGTGTGTTTTATTTTCCTGAAGAATATTTTGATAATATGGCCGATTTTTTGAAAACTACTGTAGATAAATATAAAAAAAAAATACATATTGAATCCATTTATCAAATAGATACACACAATTTAATTTATGCATCTCCATATTATATGAATATTATGGAAACACATCAGAAAGATGATTATAAAAATCGTAGACAAAATAGATCCTTTTCTGATACAGATTATTATATTTTGAAAGATATTCTAAAAAAAAATTATTAATAAATTGTTCTTAGAAAATCAGGAACAGGTTCTTTTTTTGATTTTCTTGAATGTTTACTTTTTGATTTCCCTTTTGATTTTCCCTTTGATTTATCTCTCGATATTTGTTTTGATTTGTCTAATTTTCTTTTAGTATAATGTACCTTCTTCTTTCTAGGTTTTACATACACTTCTTCCATAATAATAGGTTTTACTTGTAAATTATGATTTTTTAAATCTCTGTTTAATCTTTTATCCATAGTTAATGAATCAGGTGGCAATTCTAAAAGTTTCATCAATTCATCATTATTTAATTGGAAATATAATTGTTCATTATTTCTCTTTCCTTCAACCTCCAAATTTTCTCCATCATATAAAACATTCCATTTAGCTTCATCAATTAAATTTCCGTCAATAATTGTTTTATATTCCCCACTATTTAATATATAATTATCCATATAAATTAAGTAAATATTTTATTTAAGTATTAAAATAAAATATTCAATTTATACATAATGATAGGTACACCTGTAAACAAATATGGAAAAAAGGAAAAGAATCAAAAGGTACTGGAAGGACCATGTATTTTTCCATTTAAATATAAATTCAAAGAACATAATGAATGTGTTGATACTGAAAAAGGAAAAATATGTGCAACATCTGTTTCTGATAGAAACACTTTGAAAACTTATGGGTATTGTTATGAAAATATTTCTAATCTTCCATCTAAATCTAATTCATCTATTTCATCTATTACATTCAATTCAAAATCTCGATCACGTTCTAGATCACGTTCTAGATCACGTTCTCGATCACATTCTCGATCCAAATCTTCGTCAAAAAATAGCTTAAAAAAAGGAACTGAAAAAAAGGCACTAAAAAGAAAAACATTAAAAAAGAAAAAGAAAAAAAAATTAATAATTGTTGAGAGTTTTACTCCTACACCACCAAAAGAGGTAGATTTAAAAAAAAAATTGATTACACCACCTACTACCATTATTGATAATAAACAGGATTTAAAGGAATCTTCACAAGATAAACCAAAAATGGCTGCTATGAATACCAAACTTATTGATATTATGGAGGAATTATCTGATATTATGATGAGACAAGGAGAGCCATTTAAAGCACGTGCATATAAAAAGGCATCTGAAACTATTATGGCTTATCCCGATGACATTACTGATGTCAAACAATTAAAAGATAAACCAGGTATCGGTAAAACTATTATGGATAAATTAGAAGAAATTCAAAAAACAGGCACATTAAAAGTTTTAGAAAGAGAACGCCAAAATCCCCTTAATTTATTTACTAAAATTTATGGTATTGGACCTAAAAAAGCTAAACAATTAGTTGATGATGGAATCACAACTATTGCACAACTCAAAGAAAATGAATCCAAACTTAATGACACACAAAAAATCGGATTAAAATATTATGAACCTTTAACTAAAAGAATACCACGTGATGAAATTATGGAATTTGAAAAAATATTTAACACCATCTTTCAAGAAGTTGCACCATCCGGTAGTAAATTCGAAATTGTAGGCAGCTTCCGAAGACAAGCCAAAAGTTCAGGAGATATTGATGTCATTATTACTAATAATGAAAATAATATTAATGCATTTAACCTATTCTTAGATAGGTTGATTCAAGATAATATTGTTACTGAAGTGTTGACTAGAGGCAAAACAAAAAGTCTCACTATTGGAGAATTACCTAATGGAGTACCTAGACGAATTGATTTCTTATATACTGATCCTCAAGAATATGCATTTGCTATTTTATATTTTACAGGTAGCAAAGCGTTTAATACTGTTATGAGACAAAGAGCACTAGATCTAGGATATACATTAAATGAACATGGACTATCTTCTATGACTAAAGGTAAGAAAGGAGATAAAATTGAACAAGACTTCCCCGATGAAGAATCCATATTTCAATTCCTAGGAATGAAATATCAAGAACCTGTAAATAGAATTGATAGTAGATCAGTAGTTTTATTAGATGGTGCACAAAAATCTCCTACACCTGGACCTGATTCTACTTCACTCAATAAAACTATTAAACTCAAAGAACCTTTGAAAAAAGATGAAAAAGATTTTATGAATGACATTAAAAATTTCAAAGAAAATGGTATTGATGTTTTGAAATCTTTATCTGAAAAAGAACTTACTACTATTTTAAGAAAAACATCAGAAGCATATTATAATGATAAAGAAGAACTATTGACCGATAATCAATATGATATTATTAAAGAATATGTTGAAAAAACATATCCAAAAAACAAAGTTCTTGATGAAATCGGTGCACCAGTTGAAAAAAATAAGGTGTCATTACCATATCAAATGCCATCTATGGATAAAATAAAACCTGATACAAATGTACTTACAAAATGGATGGAAAAATATACAGGACCGTATGTATTGTCTGCAAAATTAGATGGTATTAGTGCTTTGTTTACTACAGAAAATTCACAAAAAAAATTATATACTAGAGGAAATGGAATTGTAGGACAAGATATTAGTCATCTTATTCCATTCTTGAAATTACCTGTTGATACACCTGATATCACTATTCGTGGCGAATTAATTATGAAAAAATCCACATTTATTGACAAATATCAAGATGAGTTCTCTAATGCAAGAAATATGGTAGCTGGACTAGCAAATCAGAAGAAAATAGAACCATCCAAATTTGCCGATATTGATTTTGTCGCTTATGAAGTTATTAAACCTAATCTTAAACCTAGCGAACAAATGAAATTCTTAGAATCATTATCTAATTTAGCTGTTGTTATTAATGAATTAAAAACAAGTATATCTAATGATATTCTATCTGAATTATTAGTCAATTGGAGAGAAAATTATGAATATACTATCGATGGTGTTATTGTAACGGATGATAAGATATATGATAGAACTGGCAAAAATCCTGATCACGCTTTTGCATTTAAAATGGTTCTTTCAGATCAAATAGCTGAGGCAAAAGTGTTGAATGTATTATGGGCACCTAGCAAAGACGGTTATTTAAAACCTAGAATACAAATTGAACCAGTTAATCTAGGAGGAGCCAAAATAGAATATGCAACTGCATTTAATGCTGCATTTGTTGAAGATAATAAAATCGGTATTGGTGCAATTATTAAATTAATCCGAAGTGGAGACGTAATCCCACATATTATGTCTGTTATTGAACCAGCTGAAAAGGCCAAAATGCCTTCTGTTCCATATAAATGGAACGAAACACATGTTGATATTATGTTGGAAAATCCTGAAGAAGATGAAACCGTTAAAGAAAAAAATATCATCGGATTCTTTAAAGGATTAGAAGTGGATGGTCTTGGTCCCGGTAATGTCAAAAAAATTATGAAAGCCGGCTTCGATTCTGTACCTAAAATTATTGCCATGAATTTAACAGATTTTGAAAAGGTCGAAGGTTTTAAAACCAAAATGGCTACTAAAGTATATAATTCTATTCAAGATAAAATCAAAGCAGCTTCATTACCCAAAATTATGGCAGTTTCTAATTTATTCGGACGTGGCTTCGGTGAAAAAAGAATTGAACCCATTTTGCAAAAATATCCTGATATATTAACATCTGATTTATCATCTGCGGAAAAAATTCAACAAATTATATCTATCAAGGGTATGGAGAAAAAAACTGCCGAAAAATTTGTTAATAATATTGATAAATTTATTGCCTTCGTAAATGAAGCGAAACTTCAATATAAACTAACAGATATTCCATATTCTGAAGCAAAAGATGAAAGTCATCCATTATATGAAAAAACAGTTGTAATTACGGGATTTAGGGATAAAGAACTATCTGAAAAACTCAAAGTTATTGGTGCAAAAGAGTCTGCGTCTGTTACAAAAAATACATTCGCCGTTATTGTTAAAGACAATAAAGATACTGATACTGGAAAAGCAGCTAAAGCCAAAGAAATTAATGTACCAATATACACCTTAAATGAGTTTAAAGAAATATATAATATTTAGAAAAATGACATAAAACTAAAAATATTAATATATATTATAAATGAATTTTTTATTCACCGTAGGACTTTTAACTCTTCCAACTGTATTTGGTTTTAACGTCACATTTGATGAATCTGATCACAAATGGCTTCGATTTCAAGATTTTATTCATCAATTTGAAAAAAGATATAATAATTTCTTGGAGTTAGAACAAAGATTCAAAATTTTTCAATCCAATCTAGAGTTTATTGAACAACACAATTCTAATCAACAATCTTCTTATCATCTTGGTATCACTAAGTTTGCAGACTTAACTAACGAAGAATTTGCTTCTTTTAACAATTTCAAGCAACCTTCTAGACTTTTTGGTGGTTGTGACAAGTTTGCTTCTGAATCTCAACAATCTCCTTCTTCTATTGATTGGCGACAAAATGGTGCTGTTACACCTGTAAAAGATCAAGGACAGTGTGGTTCTTGTTGGTCTTTTAGTGCTACTGGTGCTATGGAAGGTGCATGGTCAATTAACAAAGGCAAACTAGTTAGTCTTTCAGAACAACAACTTGTTGACTGTTCTAAAAAATATGGCAATCATGGTTGTTATGGTGGATTAATGGATGGTGCATTTGAATATGCTATGGACTATTCTATGTGTACTGAAGATGATTATCCTTATACTGCAAGTGGTGGTACTTGTCATGATTGTGCTGGTGTTGTATCTGTTAAATCATGTGTTGATGTAACTCCAAACAATCAAGTTCATCTTAAAGAAGCTGTTGCTACTGGACCTGTTTCTATTGCTATTGAAGCTGATACTAAGACCTTTCAACTTTATACTGGTGGTGTTATTACTAGCGATGCTTGTGGAACTAATCTTGATCATGGCGTTCTTATTGTTGGTTATGGCGAAGAAAATGGAACTCCATATTGGTTGGTAAAAAATAGTTGGGGACCATCATGGGGTGAAAATGGATATGTCAAGATTGAAAGATCTGATAGCACTAATGATCCTGGTATTTGTGGTATTGCTATGCAACCATCTTATCCTGTAGTTTAAATATTATATTTAAAATTCAAATATTATAAATATAATAATTATTATTTTATACACACAAAAAAAAAGGGTAGAATCACCCCTCTTTTTTTACTTAATTATTAAATTTACAAAACAAAACCTAACTACTTTCTACCTACTTTCTTACCTAAAATTCACCATCCTCCATATCGGCATCTTGACGTCTCTTTCGCGGAGCACCAGGAGGCGATCTAGGAGGAGATGAAACAGGAGTTGTCGGAATATGCAACTCCAACTGCTGCTTAACACCATACGCTTCCTTTGGTGTAGGTCCATCACCTAGCTTTGGTGGGTTGATCCTCTTCTTTGGAGAAGAACGCTGCTTAGAAGACCTGTTACCATAAGCAACCTGTGGTGGCACCATCTTTGGTGGTGGTGGCATCGGATGCTGAAAACCCATTACTGTATTATCAGCTGGAAACCACATCGGTCCCTGAGGTGTCATCATCCACCCTCCAGGGAACATGCCAAAGTTTTGCATAGGCATTTGCATAGGCATCTGTGGATAAGGATTTCTAGGCATCTCAAACTTCTCCTTCTTCTCAAAGGGCAACACCAACCAAAACCAAGGATCCTCGTACACAATCTTGCACTCTTCCTTATTCTCTACCTTCTTGCGAAAGTTTACACCTTCTTCACCATCCCTCTCATACAGCTCCTTGAAGTGGACAAATGCCATATTTGTCTTGGGCTCTCCTTGCTTTCTCGGACGACTCTTCAAGTCAACATGACTAACGTTTCCAATCCTCATGTCATGGAATACATCACCAATTCTCGACTCATCGATATTGGCAAAGACACGAGGGATGAAAACAGAGTACTGGGTAGAAGACATCTTGTTAAACTAAAAGCTTACTAGGTGGTCAAGTTAATGTATTCTGCTAATTGGTGTGATTTAACTTCAATTTTTTTTTTTTCAAAACTTTTTGGGGGGATTTTCAAGAAAAGGCCGCCTTCAACATTTTTTCTATTGTTAGGTTTGTGGGACTAGATGTTCTACATGTGGGCTTTCCAAACATGAAATTCAAATAATTAAAATTCTTTTTGTATTCAATTTTCTTTTCACCCATGTATAAGAGAAATCCAAACACAGTTACAACTATGTTGAAAATTAAAATTATTTTTTGTAAATCTATTATTTTTGCACTCATAGATTGATACCATAGTATATCTTTTGAACTATATGTCTCTTTATCTTCTGCTTTTGAATCATAATCTGTTTTTATAACATGAAGTAAATAAACGATACTGTAACCTATAAATACAATTATCCATGAAATTTCATTTATTTTATTTGTTATTAAAAAAAAAATATATAAAAGAAATACACTTGCCATTCCATGTATATTGGCTAATGATGGAACCTCAAGTATTCCAAAAAAGAACAATATTAAAAATCCCAATAAATGTTTCATGTAAATGTTATTTCTTAATACATTTTGAATTTTACATGGAAATAACTCTGCTATAAAATTTCCACCAATAATCAGTATAAAAATAAATAATGCATAAGATTTTTCAACATTTTCATCACTTAATATTTTATTTAAAAATCCCATATATATATATTTATTATTTATTTTATTTCAATTTCTATTAGTGGTGTAAATTGACTTTTCAAATCCCTATATATTTGATTATATATACGTCTTGCTTTATTTTCAAATGTCATATTGTTACCTAATATGATTTTATATTTACTTTGAAAATCACCATTATACATTTCGTTTTTAATTTTCTCTCTATTTCTCTCTTCATAAATATTAAAAGATCGTAATACTTTAATATTTATATCACTCATTATTTTTACAAAATAATCAAGTTTCATTTCTTCCCATGTACCATTTCTAAATATGTAAATTATGTTTGTTTTATGATTAAAACACTTTATTCCATCACTTTCGTCAAATAATTCTGTTATTAATAAAGCTATACCACCAATAAATCCGTTTTTAAATATAACTTCTAATTCATTATTATCTATATTCATATTATGTATTTTTTCTTCAAAATCATTCAACTCTTGAATATTTTCATTTAACCAGTTTAGAGTATCTATTTTTTTTTGCTTTACATTTATTTTTTGTTTTAACGAATACAATTCCGATTGAACATTATTATATTTTTCTGTTAGATCTTTTATCATATTTTGTAAATCATTTATACTTGGAACTACATCTCCTTTATTTTGTTGTTCACATATTATTTTATGTTTTTCATAAAATCCTTGTTTTTTAAATATTTTATTACATCCATCGCAACATATTATATGTTTAGTTGTTGACATTATTTATTTCTTCATTTTTTTATTATTATTATTTCAATTTTATTATTAATATAATATATATTAGATGTCATATATTCCTATTGTTGATTGTAGTTGTAACGGAGGTATAATATTTGGAATAGCCCAGTGCAAAGCATGTAATGATAGTTATGATAGACCAAGTATTGCTATTGCTACTCAAAAAAAAATATGGAATACTGTAAGAGTACCGGCTTCTGAATATACTATGAATGTTGCTTCATTAAATGTTTATCAATATCCAGGTAAAGGTAAGGTTAATTGGAATCAAATGAGTGATCGTGTTGTTCCTGGTGAAGTTAAAAATAGTATTCCACGATATTCAGGAGCAACTCAATCCGGTACAGTTTTATCTTCTTCAAGAACGAGAGAACGTCCTGGATCCACTAGAGCTGCTGGTAAGGGGGTAGATATTAAACATGGTAGTTATGCTCGTTATTTAGCACGATTAAAAGGCAAAGGACCTTTAAGAACACAAAGAGATACCAGTTTAACTAATTCTTCACAATCTGTTGCTGTTAAGGGAGGTGTAGTAGGTAATAAAACTAAATCTTATGGAATTGTAAACTCTAGATCATGTTTATGTTTTACATAATTTTTACTAAAAAATAAATTGAATCTTTTAATTTAATTTATTTTTCTTTCTTTTATTTATAATGTCATCTAAAAAACCTATAAATGCGAGGGTATCTACACAAAATATTAAGCCTAATAAAGATAACCACTCTTTTACTGCTAAAAAAATAAATGCACAAGGAATTACTGGTATTGTATCTCAACAAGTTAAACGTCCAACTGAAGGTGCTCGACCTATTAATCCACAGGTTTTAACAAAGCCTATAGCACCACCAAAACCAAACCATTCTTTTGGTTTTAATCCTAAACAGCGAAATATTAATGTTATTAGAAGACAGAAAATTATACGTCCTGTACCATTACCTGCTGAAGCTCAAGCTGCTAGAAAGGCTGCCGAAGAGGAAGCCGCTAAAAAGGCAGCAGAAGAGGAAGCTGCTAGAAAGGCTGCCGAAGAGGAAGCTGCTAGAAAGGCTGCCGAAGAGGAAGCCGCTAAAAAGGCTGCCGAAGAGGAAGCCGCTAGAAAGGCTGCTGAAGAGGAAGCTGCTAGAAAGGCTGCTGAAGAGGA
>JGI10211J14876_10000659_pt1 | contig 14842 bp, 21 predicted proteins | sample Etolagsediment_FD_14876 | JGI IMG/M metagenome (IMG submission 14876)
TACACAACAGAAATAAGGAAAACAATTAAGAAGAACAAAAAGTAACAATTTATAATAAATTATCACATATTATAATAATTTATTATGTAAAATAGTAACCGTGAATTATTATGTTTATAATATGAAAACTTATAATGGAGATATTCCTTATCTAATATTATCCGGTATCAATCGTTTTGTCACCAAAAAGCAAGAAAATAGTAATTTATTAAGTGCACTATGTAAATTTTATAATGATTATAAATGGAATTTGCGAGGAGGATACTTAATGCTACTTATGAAATCTAATAGAAAAATAGATAAATATACTTTAAAACATATCATGGAATATATATGAACATTGAAAAATATGTTTTGAAAAAATTAGCAAAGAAATATGAACGATATCTTGGATATTTTCATCTGAATTATTATCGTGTTGAAAATATTATTGATAATTATGGAGATGAGATTATTCAGATAGTTTAGATTATTATGAATATGGACATTCTACCAGATTCTACACGATATCATCACAAATAAAATGGATAATCAAAGATTATATTGGTAAATTAATATTTATGAAAAAAAGTAATCCAGATATAAAATATTCAATAAGATATATAAAATTATAAAACAATATAAAATAATGGTTAGAAATGAAAAAAAAATATATAAACAATGTATTTTCAACCTTCATTTACCAAAAGAAGTTTGTGGAATTATATATCAATATGCATCAATCCAATAATTATGTTTTTACACCTTTTTAAGAACAAAAGTTGTAAAAAGGAAGCTATAGCCCTTTTCTCCATTTGTCATTTCGATGAAATTACGATTTTTATTAGATGCAGATTTGTATTTAGTGTATATTGATTCAAAACTTTCCTGTTCAATAAGAGTATAGTCATGTTTTTCGAAGAAATTTTTAATAAAATCAACATTGACGAGAAATTCATTTTGCTCACCAAATGTTTCTCCGAATACTTTTATTTCAGATCCCAAATCCTTTTGTTTTTTATAGAGTTTTTCAATACTGAAAATCGTTTTATTATTACTCTTAAATTCCAATTTTTTATCTTTTTCCTTGGATACTTTATTGCCATCTATAAATGTTGCCATAAAATATCCCCCTTTCTTCAAACTTGTATCTATATTTTTGAATATATTCTTAAGTGAAGTTTTATTCTTAAGGAAATAATGAAATGCCATTTGAATGGAAACTACGTCGAATTTTGTGGTTGTAATGGCCTTAATCTCTTTAGTAATATTTTTACTGGCATTAGCCTCTAATATATTAACTTTAGTTGAACGACTGAATTTATTAGCTTTTCCCTTGGCCTTAACAAGCCCTTCCTTATTAATATTAGAAAGTAATAGATAATTAATATTTCTATTAAGAGTTTTCTTGAGGTCTCCGCCGCGACCACCAGCTATTTCAAGGATTTTATCCCCTTTTCGAATATATTTCTTATAAAGCTGTGTTTTAAGCCATTGATGATAATTTCGGAGGCCTTGAGTTTTAGTTTTAGAATAATTAATATTTTGATAGTATTGGTCATTTTTTTCACACATTATTTCATCTTCCTTAATGGGCTCTTTAAAATATCTTACAATAGAATTATATGTAGTAACATAATTTGGGCCTTTAAGGACACCATTCTTTTTAAAATTTTTATATGTTTTGTTTTTATTATTTCGTAACATTTTAATGGACCATTTGTCTGCTACTGGATCATATCCCATTTCATAAACACTTTCATTTGTATATTTAGAAGCTGGTATAGACTCAGTTCTCACTAATTTAGCATAAGTATTGGATTTATTGTTCATCCAATTAAATGATGTCTTATTATTATTTTTTCGGTTAGTAAGAACATAAAGACCCACTTTACTAGGAGATTGTTTGATTAAGAGGAAATCTACCGTTTTATGATGAAGTGGTTTCCATTTAAGAATCGGTTGAGCGTAATATCCACCTTCAAGTGGGTTATATACCAAACCGTCAATTGGCGGAGCATTTTTGGGTCGTTCATTATAAATCTTCCACGCTCCATGACAAAGGTTCTTAATATCTTTGGATATGGATTGATAATAGAATTTCTTCATTTGAAGCTGGAGAGATGAAAATGACTGTTTTTGAATATATTCCTCTGCATATTTATGTCGCTCCACAAGATTGAGTTTAGTTATATTCTTTCCCTCTGCGAATAAACAATCAAATATATGAAAAGTCTTGGTTTTAGGCATATATTCACCTTCTATGATAGTGAGTTTAGTGGTAGAATCATTTGGTTTAAGTTTGTCTTTTGAGGCTTTAAATGCTAATGTAGCGAATTTTTTATTATTGATAAGAAATGCATGAAGACCATCACTTTTTTCGGTAACTGCATAGCCTTGTCTAATATGATGAAGATTGCGTCTTTCCATTTCAATAGGTCTATTAGCTATTTCGTCATGATTTACAAGATAAAGATAGTAATTCATAGTATAAAGCAATTGGTTAAGGGATTTAGGAGGAGAATTGAGGATTAAAATGCATTTATATTGAGTTTTATTATGGCGAGTTTGTTCGAGGAAAATGAGAGTTCTACGGAGAAGTATAGTTTTTTCGACTTTAACAGTAGTTTTAATGGCTGTATCGGGTACTTGAGTCTGACAATGATAAAGAGGGTATTTGGTTTTAGATGTATATTTGGGATAATACGTGAAATTCGCGTCTTTTTCTAATTTGAATAGGGATTTGAGACGGAAAAAGGTATCTTTATTGAGTAATTGACTATATTTCTTATATGGTATTGCAAAAGAAATATACAACATATATAATTACTTGAGATATTCTTTTACTTTATCTCTAAGCATTGGAGCGACTGATCGTTCATCAAAAAAGCAATTTCGAAGTGCCATAGATAAGTCGGAAGAATTGATGAAAATTTTCAAAAGATCATATGTTTCATTATCAGCTTTACGTCGATATACTTCTAAATCTTCATCATTAAACAATAGCAGAATTTCATCTTTATAACTGAATGCATCGAAATTTTCGGAAATGAGATCGATGAATTCATCAACGCTTTTTGGAGTCATATTGCGCTCTAAAAGGGATTTTCTAATAGATTTAAGAATAAACATTTTACCGATGGATCTATACATTTTAATGAGAATGGCATCGTTATTGAATTTAGTAGAGGTATAATAGCAACAACCATATGTAATAAACATAATAATTTTATTAACGCCACATCCTCTGAATTTGAAAACGGTTCCGCCGGCTATTAGTACATTATTATATTTGAATCTGGTTGTGGGATCAAAATATGTTTCCATATAATAAAAACTGAGAAGATTTTTATTAAATAATAGATAAATAAAATATATATAAAAAAAGCAAAGATGAACGGAAAACAAGGTTTTACTCAAAAACTACTGAATCGAGAAAAATTTCGTCAAAATGCATATTATTGCGAAAAATCTAATCTATTGTTTTCATATCTGGGCAATGTTCAGCATGTTGGATTGATTCTCCGTAGAAATATCCGAGATTTCCACAACAATACGCATTGGATGAACATTATTAAGTTTCGTTACAGATGTTCTGAAGCTAGAGTTGGCAATTATCGAGATGGACTGACAGCGTTCAGTGTATTGATGTTGGATGAACAATATCAACATTTCCCGTTTTGTATTGGATGGATTACTACTGATATTTATACTAGTGGGTCGTATAAGATAGTTGGTAATAGAATGCAGGAACGAATCACTCGAAAGCAAAGTCGACGTGGAAAAGATATTGTAACGGCGGGACAATGCAAATATATCCTAAAATGTCGCCAATGTGGCGTTATTTTTAAGGATGATGAACATGCCAGAAAATGTAAATGGTGCGCCGCAGGAGATAGCAAGTTTATCTAAAAATTTTCTTTTGAAATATTATAAATGTTTATTATTGCTATTTGTGGTGCTTCAGGATCAGGAAAAAGTAGATTTAGTAAGGAATTAAAGGAATTTACCAAGGATTTAAAGGTGGAAATACTATCGACTGATAGTTTTTATAAAGATTATAAAACTTATACGGAAAGGCAAAAGCGGGATTTCGCGAATGATGATTTGGATTATGACAATCCTGAATTAATGGATAAGGAATTATTAATACAGATTTTGGGTGATTTAAAGGCTGGAAAGGATGTTAAGATTCCAGTATATAACTTTAATACTTATAAACGAGAGGAAGGAAAATTTAGGATGGTTCATGGGGATATTGATGTGGTGATATTGGAAGGTATTTTTACGCTAAGTTTTATGAGTTTATTAAAATTATATGATTTGAGTGTTTTTATTGATACTCCAGAGGATATTTGTTTGGGAAGAAGATTATTACGTAATTCTGAGGAGAGAAATGGTCCTTTTGGTGATTTTTCTTTCAAACGGGAATTTGAATATTATAAGAGATTTACAATGCCTTTTTTCAGGAAAAATAGGAGAGATATGACGAATAGAGCGACGTTTATGATAAATGGTATGAAAAATGATTATGGAGTTATATTTAAGATGATTTATAGATATATAAAAAACTGATTAAATTTTTATTTATTTTAATTTTATTATATTTTCAATAAAAAATGGGAAAACAAAAGAGAAAAACCAAATGGAATACAACTCATGTGGCTATTATGAAAAAGGGAATATTTTACTACAGAAACAATCTTCTTAATTCTGTGGAAATAGAAAGGAAACTGGGAATTCCACCAAGGACATTAAGGCGATACACAGCGTTCTCTAGGGATTCTGAAAGTAAATTTTATTTGGATGAAACTGAACCAGAAAAGATGGTAAAAGAAGCTGATTCAATATCTTATGAAGAATTAATGAAAATTCATATGGAATTATCAGTTCCAGATTTTGATATGAAAGCAGAGACGTTGAATCCAGATTTGTTGGATATTATCTGAAAAAAAAAACTTACACTTCATTTTTCTTCGATTTTATTTTATAATAGATTTAACAAAACCACAGGCAGCCGGTTCGCTTGCACCTCACGCACGTACGCACCCTCACGCTGGCATTATGCCCAATCAAATAACCCGGGTATCTGATGCCATTCTAAAAGTCCTGATTACCGGACTGGTTGTGGTCGGCATGTACCCCGACAAGCTTCAGGGCGCCATATTTTGACGGCCATGGGCATCTCCTGCGCCCAGCCCAGAGGCCAGATGGAAAACCAGCTACCATCTACACCAGCTACATAAGATATGGCTTCTTTACGAACCTCTGCGAGGTTACGATGTGTTGTATCATTAACAATCCTGGTGGTGTTATCATCAAGGTGATGGATTCGCAAGAAAGACGGACCACTCCACCCACCATCACCTGTCACCGCTACGACGTTGGATGTCCTTTCGTCCGACCGAATAAGGACCCGATCGTTTGTGAGTTTAATGACGGCTCGTGCCAACTCCCTGTTGGATGCTTTCTAATCAACATCCGCAACTGGCAAACTGGTCTAAAATTCTACATCGAGGGTTCTGCTGAGCTCCAGCCCCAGAAACTGCAACGCACGGCGAAAATACCCGAGGATGAGCTCGCATTGTGGCGTGAAATACGCAAGATCTGCGATACTCAGGCCATTCTGGATTTTTTAACCGTCTGCGGAAAATCCAGACACTTCCGAAAGGGTATGACAATGAAGGAAGCCCGGGGAATCATCAATCAGGAGATGATTAGCGATTTCCTAAAAAGGAATGGCATCGATTTTCACACCTGCAATACGATGGTGGAAGCGAAGGAGCTCGTTAAGCTCAAAAAATAGACCATACGAGCTATTACAACCAACCTTATAAGTATTAATTTGATGCGATATACCACATTTTCTAGAAATATAAAAAACTGACACTTCATTTTCTTCGATTTTATTTTATAATAGATTTAATAAAACCACCCAGTCGGCCGGTTCGCTTGCACCTCACGCACACGTCCACTCGACACGCACACGCACGCCCACCCACGCACACCCACCCACGCACCCGCGCACGCACGCACGATGCCCTCTGCTGAGGAGCTGAAGGCTGCCCTTGCCGCGGCTGTTGCCGCGGCCAAGGCCGCCGAGGAAGATCCCTCGGACGAGAAGAAGAACGTCGCCAAGCGAGCGCGTCGCGGCTTTCTCCGCGTCAGGCTGAACCTCCGTCTCGAGGAGATCCGCGCGGCTAAGACCGCGCGGTCTGTCACGGCCAATGCCGTGCTGTCGAAAGACCGCATGCAAAAAAACCTGCTGGAGACGTTCAAGTCTTCCGCTGGTGACGCTACCTACTCTAAAGGTGAGCACTTCGTCACCAATAGCCACTCCACGATGCTTCGCATTCTGGAAACCAAGGGCTTGTCCGAAGAAGTTCTGGACGAACTCATTATCGAGGCCAAAAAGCTGTCCGGCAAGGAGCTCAACCGGACGAAGTTCCTCAAGTCACTCAAGGTGATCGGGAGCGTCGCCAAGCAGGACGGCAGGGCCTTTCTCTCTGTCATGCTCCATGTGAAGGAGCACGATGACGCCTTCTACAAGGCGTTCCCGTTCGCTAAGGCCGTTATCGGCCGCGGCAACGTCGTCGTTTTTGAGTGCAACGTCGATGTTCTGCCGACCAATCTTGGCAATATCGACAAGCTCTTCAAGAAAAAAGACTTCCACGACCACGTCACGGTCAAGACCATCGCGCCGGGAACGGTCAAGTTCACGGAGAACCCGGAGACGCTGAAAGGCGGTGCTCCGTCTGTTCTCCCCGAGAAGATGAACGGGGAGAATCTCTCCTTCTTCATCGACGACTGTGGCGACCACTGGCTGGTCGTCATGTGCTCGAAGAACGCACCGTGCACGGTGATTGTTCCGAAGGACACCTTTATGGAGTCCCTCCGGAACTTCGGCCACAAGACCGCCAAGAACCCTCCGTTCAACCTCACGAACGAGGTGGGCATGCTGGTGTTCATCAAGTACCTGATGAACGCCAAGAACCTTGAAGAGGTTCTCGTCCTGCTGCAGAAGAACCATACCATATGCGAGCTGATGCGCACGCACTTCGTCTTCAACGGCGAGGTCGACTTCGAGATCTGCGTGCTGTTCGCGCGCGAACTCAACACCGGGGCTCCAGTTGCGGACCTTTCCGCGTTCGAGACTGCCGGCTTTAACCGGCCGAAGGTCTACAAATTCTCCTCGTGGAAGGAACTGCTGCTCCTCTGGATCGAGGGCTGGGTGCCCAAGAACTCCAACGGCATGCCGTGTGAGAAGATCAAGACGTTCCACTACGACCTGCTCAAGTGGCTCTTCCGCCCTGTGCTTTACGCGCTGGCAGACACAAAGTCTGGGTTCCCCGATCACAACAACAAGTCGACGGCGGAGTTCCTTGCGAAGGTCGGTGTCGGCGACCTCGACGGTCTGTTCTCTGCGTGGCAGCAGTGGCAGCAAGAGCGCAAGGCGTTGGGTCAGTCCAACCACGCCTTCCAGGAGAAGTTCGTGCCTCTCATTGAGGCTGCATGGAAGCGGGACTATGTTCCCGTTCTTCGCCTCCTGATCCAGGAAGTCAGCGAGGGTGTCCTCACTCGCGAGCTCCTCGACTACGTGTCGATGGGCCGCCTGTGGTTCTTCGCGAACAAGTTGCTGAGCAACGATGATGTGGCTGTCCCCTGCAGTGAAGCGCAAGCTGCCTCCATGGGCGGTGGCGGCGCGGCCAAGTAAAGGGTCTTTTGGGATCCTTGTTCTCTGAGAGAACAAAAAAACTTATAAAACAAGATAAGCTTTTTATTCCCTTTTTGGCCGGCCACCAGCAAAGCTGGTAGGCCTAAAAAGGGAAAACCAAAAACACAGACATGTGAAAACCGTTGATAAAAACAAGCTTTTTCAAAAAAACCTTGAATAAAAATTTAATACTCTGTCTTTACTGTCTTTCTATAATCCATATAATTCATAGTACCCATATCCTTATTACATGATGAACAAATCGCATACAAGTTTTTCAAATCATTAGTTCCTCCATTAGCAACCGCTATATCATGTCCTACTTCAAATGTATCATAACTTATTGGATCATCACAACAATCACACGTTCCATCCATTGAGTTACCATGTTTTTTCTTCCATACTGCCTTCCTAAGTGGTTTAGGAATTGCCACTCGATAGCCATTTCGCATATGTTTCATATCTTCATATGACGTTTTAGTCATTAATTTATTCGTTATCCTTTCTAACCATTCAAATTGTGTATATAAACCGAGAAAACAAGGATCAGTTGGTTGTTTATCTTTGCACCGGCTAATATATGTATCAACATTCTTGATATATCTAGGTCCTTTTATTGCTGTAATCCAATGATTTTTATAAAATTCATTAAGTTCATTTACTTCATTTTTGAGCGTATTAAAATCACATTTACATTTAGAAATTATATCATTTTCATCAATATATCTCATAAGCCTATCCAAATTCATGTTGGGAATTCGGGGATTTTCCGATTTTTTCAAATATATTTTGAATCTACTTTCAAAATAAATACTAAACTTTTTAATAACTTCTTTCCAATCAACTATATTTCTATATAAATGAACTGGCTTATTTTTATTGATTTCAATGAAAATTTTATCATATTCGTCCTCGGATTCTATAGTAATTAATGTAACTAAACACATACATTTCTTAATAAAACGCGAATATTCCGAATTTTTATACAAATAATCAATTGCTAAAAGCCGATGTTGTCCATCCGCTAAGATAAATTTGTTATTCAATTTACAAATAACAAAAGTATTTGGAAAAGAAAACTCCTTATTTTGGGCGAAATATCTTAATTGATAATCGATTAGCTCAGTTAAATGATTTTCATCTACTTTTCTCTGTGTATCTCCGCCTAGGGTTACAACAGTTGATTAAAAACTGTATTAAATTTAAATTTTTGTTTTATCCTTCAAAATTGTACTTTTATTTTTTACCATCATATCTTTATAACTTCTTAAACCATATACACGTGAACTAAAAACAGTTATTATTTCTATTAAATCATTCACTACTTCCTTTTCTGGGCTTTCATTTTCATTATATATTATTCTTATTTTAGTATTTTTTAGTATGTTTTCTATTAATTCAAATCCTATTCTACACAGTCTATCTTTATAAGTTACCACTAATTCATCTAATTCATTATTTATCCCATAATCTATGATTTTTAAAAGATTTTTTCTTTTAAAATTTATTCCACTTCCGATATCATATAATATTTCATATTTTGGATAAATATTTTTTAAAAGATTTATTTGATTTTCTAATTCTGGTTTTTGAGAATATGATGATACTCTTGCATAACAAATTTTTCTTTTATTTTTTCCTTTATTTTTTGGTATTATATTTTGTTTTATTAAATACTCCTTTACGTTGTAAAATCTTTTTCCACCTGGACTTCTTATTGTTTTTATCATTCCTTCTTTTTCATATTTATATAATGTATGTCTTTTTACACCTAGTATTTCTGATGCTTTTTTACCACTAATAAATTTAGGATCCATATATTATATATTGTTTTACTTTTAAGTATTTTTAATATTTTTAATTAAAAATACTTAAAGACATAATAATATATATATTGTATGAGAAAAAAGAGGAAATATTATATTGACTTAATAGGAAAAAAAATTAATAAATATTCAGATAATATACCATCGAATAATATTAAAATTGATAATAATATTAATTCTGATAGTTGGTTTGATGTTAAAGAAAGTAATAAATATAGTTTTGATAATAAATTAAAGTTTAAAAGACCTTTGTTGAATAAAAATATTATTAAATGCAAAAAAGTTATTTTGGAACCAAACAAACAACAAAGGTCAAAACTTATAAAATGGCTAAAATCTGTAAGAATTATGTATAATAAAACGTTGAAATACATAAAGACACAATATAGATTAACATCAAAATGCATAACGAATTTTAAAAAATTAAGATCATTGTTAAAAATTTCAAGGAATAAACTTATTGATATATATGGTACACCTACGCATATTATTGATTCAGGAATAAAAATGGCATCTAGTTCATATAAATCAGCATTGACTAATTACACAAATGGTAATATACGATATTTTAATATTCGTTATTTAAAAAGTACAAAGAAAACAAATATTATGAAAATAGAACAGCAATATTTGACAAAAAAAACAATATGTCCTACAAAATTAGGAGATAAATTGAATAATAGAAGTAATATATGTTATAATACTATTAAAAATGATTGTACATTACATTATTGCGATGGAAAATTTACATTATTAGTACCAGAAGAAATAAAATGTGATAAAAGCGTTAATGATAATAGTTTTATTTCAATAGATCCTGGTATTAGAACTTTTTTAACATGTTTGAGTAATGACAAAAAAATGGAAATATGTACAAATGGATATAAAACGATAAGTGGGATTTTAAATCGAATTAAAGAAAAAAAAAATATTAAAAATGAAGCAAAAAGAAATATTAGGTTAAAAAAACTGAGAAAGAAATTAAGAAATAAAATTGAGGATTTACATTGGAAATCAATAAATTATTTAACAAACCAAAATAAAAACACAATCGCAATTGGAAATTGGAGTACAAAACGATGTGTAAATAAAAAAGGTTCATTGAATAGTAATGTAAAAAATGTAGCAATGATGTTGAGTTATTATAAATTTTTACAACGATTAGACTATAAATGTAAAAAGAAGAACATAAATCTTCAAATAGTCAATGAATCATACACATCAATATTATGTTCAAATTGCGGCAAAGAAAATGAAGAATTAGGAAGTTCTAAAAAATTTGATTGTAAAAAATGTAAATTTCAACATGATAGAGATATGAATGCATGTAGAAATATATTGATAAAAAGTTTATAAAAATCTTTATGGGGGTTACCGCTTCTTCCCCTTAGAGATATATAGTATGGAAGTTAAAGTAGTAGTGTATGGAATACAATAGGTAGGTGATATGTTCACCCTGAGTAGGACATATAACATGCATTTAACTTTTATATACTTTCAGATAGCGGTCTTATAATAAGGATATTTTTCCAGTGCTTTTATTATATAATGTGCTCGAGTAGTTCCAAACACAGTTTTACTATTATGCCTCGTAAATTCGTGGAGAAAACTTCTATTACTTCGTTGTCTTGACATATATTTTATAATGAAATTATTTTTAAGTATCTTTTTTTTAACAAAAAATGAGATAAATTCTGACTAATCCATAAATTACTGCTAAGGCAAAAATGATTAATTGAAAATGACGAGGACAATCATCTTCTTCGACAAATAGAATTCTATGCCTTTCGGCAGCGACATTTCTTCTACGATATTCCATATTTTTTGTTAAAATCATGAACTATAATGAGTTTTACTATTTTTTTTTCAATTTTTCTAGGATTTCCCTTATTTTTCCTTCTAAATTTGGTAATTCATATGTTTGAGCAAAATAAATGCCCAAAGCCGCACCGATTACCAGAGATATAAAATTAGACATTATATTAAAATACCTATATTTTTTTCTAAGTATCTTTTATAAATGTTTGGTTTAAAACGAAACAAAAAACGAATAGGATTGCCTAAAAAAGCTCCTGAAATGACCGGAAAAACTAAATATAATGTTGTGAAACATTTTTCATTTAATATAGTGAAAAAAATCTTAATTATAAAATTTTATATAAATGAAACAAAATACAAAGTATTTATACATTTATATAACGATGACTATATTGCATTTAATAAAAATGATTTAACAGTATTATTTGAACATAATGGTTATATATTAAATTGCAATACAGACAAACTAAAAAATGGAAAAAAGCTATTACGATTCGCATTTAATGATGAATCTGAACATTTCTATGATTTATACTACTCCGTTCTACCTATTAAACGAAAATATTATAATGATTTAATAAATTATAAAAAAAAATGATATAAAAAAATATTAACTAGTACATATATAATGTATTTCAAAAACATGACTCACAACACACAGCTCAAGACGCACTTTAAGATTCCCTCACGAGTGGAGAACTCGTTTTACACCTTCCTGAAACGCGAAAGATGGCGCTGGGAAAAAGTTCAATAAGGTTCATATGGCTTATATAATAAAGGGCGGAAAGGTCATGTCTATTGGCTTTTCCTCCGAATTCACCGGTTGTACCGATGTATGGGGTAAGCGTGCCCCCTCCAAGCACGCAGAGGATTCTTGTTTGAGTAATATTAAAACCATCAAGCGATCAATGACTTTGGCTAGTGTAGCATTTTCATTTGTCAATGGAACTTGGTATCCTACTTTTGCGAGGCCTTGCATGCATTGTACTCGATTGATTATGAAGGCTGGAATTGGATCGGTTTTGTACTCTGATTATGAGGGTGATTTGGTTAAGATGCGTACTGATGATTTGATTAAGGAGGCCACATATTCGACTGGTTATCGTTTGCATCGTGGCCTGGGCGAGCATGTACAAACCGTTAATTTGAGTGATGGTAAGGTATTTGCTGCTATTAAGAATGAACAATTGCGTATTTTCCCATGTACTCGAACGGATTTTCAGATAGGAATGAGGATTAATTTTATGTTTGATGCCGGAAATGGCAAACGTTTTATTTGCACTCGTGAAATTCTGGGAACACGTCGATACGGGACTGTTCGGAACCTTGAGAAGAAGGAAGGGACGTCTATTGACTTTTTCCGGAAAAAAATTGATGAAAATGGAGTAATTGCTCTTCATATCTAATTAATTTTTTATTTATAAAAATAGCGATGTTTTTTTTTACACCTTTGGAGATTTAAAACGCCGATTTTGTATTAATTTTTATAAAATTTTACTTTTTTTGGTATTGATGTTTTTTTAATATAATATTTATCTCTTTTATATGAACCTTTGAACAGATTATAATAAACAATTTTTGGTATTTTATTAATTGAATTCGCTATATTGTTTTTAATTTCATCATATTTATGACCTTCTATTTTTCTTAATTTTGATTTGAGAACATTAAAATAACCTTCTATTGCATTGGTATAATGTTGATATGGAACACTATATAATATTTTATTATTTTGGTTAATTAAATTTTTAATTTTTTCATTTCTATGAAATTGGATTTACGATATTTTTTATCAGTTTTTATTTCAATTAAATACTTTGTATTTTAAGAAATAATACAAAAGGAAGATTTGTCTTCATTATAATCTTCATGCAATTTCTCATAATTATCTTTTTTCTTTTGCAAATTAACTATTTTAGCTTTATATCGTCTAATATCACTATCAATTTCTTTGATACGAGTAGTAATATTAACAACCATTGATGCTTTCTTTTTCTTCATTTTTATATCTTCCGATATAATTCTACTCATTGCTAATTCATCAGGAGAACTTGATCTGGAAGATAGTGATCTCACGGGAGATTTTATAAATAGTTTATCGTCGGGAGCTATTTTTTCACTCATATATTTTATATATATTTTATATATATTTATCTCTTTAAGGCTACATAAAGAGATATTCATAAGAATATAAAATACAATGAAATTATTAATCTTATTATTTTTATTTAATTTTGTACTAGCATTTAATAACTGTGATATTTGTAAGGATCTTGTTGGAATTATAGAAGGTGAAATGAAAATCTATAATTCTTCTATAAATATCATTGAAAAAGTAATGCATGGTGTATGTGAAACCATTATTATTAAACCCGAGAGAGAAGAGTGTCTAGCAATTGTAAATGATATTCATAATATAACTCAATGGATTATGGATGGGCTTTATCCAAAAGATATTTGTATTAAATTAGGTATGTGTCCAAATCAAACATATTATCTAGACCTATGATATATGTTTTGGAAGCGAAATCTGCAAAAAGCATTAAAATTCGTTACATCTCAACACCCAATATCAAAAAATACTCGAGATACACTCTTTAATGGTGAAAATCAGATTGGATATATTGAATATAGATGGTCAAATGATATATCCAACATTGTTTCAATGCAAATTGAGAAAGAACATAGACTAAATGGTCATGGTTCGCGTCTTTTAAGTTATTTTGAAAATAACATGAAAGATAAAGGTGTAAAAGAGGCTAAAGTATGTATTTTACCAGATGCTAAGGGGTTTTATATGAAAAATGGATATGATCAAGATGGTATGCATCAAAGTCCTGCATTTTATCATAAGCTTTTTTAACAACCTTCAAAACAATAGTTAATATTATGATTCACGGTACCTTCATATTGCCAGAGGCCATTAATGAATTGATATTTATTATATACGGCTATGTCTTGGTCGGGTTTATATTCTTTAAGGCGATATTCGGTAACTGCTTTTTCTTTAATTTTACAATTTAAATAATTGAGGAGGGTATATTTAGCAGGAATTTGCATATTGCCGCAACATTGCATACATCCATTTATTTTACGATATTTTTTGAAGAATTTGGTAGTGGGAGTTCGGCGATACTCTTTATAGAGGGTTTCATAGCCAGTTTTATTCCATACTAGGGTTTCTAATCCAACATTTGCACGTCTTTTGGCGGCATATATTTGTCTTTGTCGTTCAATTTCATTTTGAGAATTAATGAAATTGCGAAGTGCTCTCCGACGCTGGAGACACGCATTGGATGTTTGTTGCCCAAGAATAGTTGATGCTCTCGTTGTACAACACTCATCTATACCATTATTATTAACATTACATTGAATAGTATATGGTTCAAGGGTTTCAAGCGTATCATCTACGTTTGCCATTATATATTAAACCAAGAAATAAAATAATCATAATTACAATACTCAATGCAACTAATGTATTAAGCCCGTTGTTTCGGAATTGCTC